>Ga0181395_1000861_pt1 | contig 12635 bp, 19 predicted proteins | sample 18SPOviralmetaG_FD_130124 | JGI IMG/M metagenome (GOLD analysis project Ga0181395, IMG submission 130124) | Marine viral communities from the oligotrophic San Pedro Time Series (SPOT) site, San Pedro Channel, CA, USA - 18 SPOT_SRF_2010-12-16 | ecosystem: Environmental > Aquatic > Marine > Strait...
AGAGGGAGGGCCAACGTTACTTAACGTAGTCATTGGTAAGTTATACGTACCGACAAAGTCTGAATATAATCTATCAAGTTCTGCTTGTGATCTTCCTCTACCTAACGAACCTATACCCATGGTACGATTAATATCACCTGCTTGAAGATTTGCAAACTGTGTACCTAATCTTTGTGTTCCTTCACCAAGTGTCGTAAGACCTCTACCTGTTCCTTCACCAATACCGTATAATCCTCGACCAGCCGTCGAACCTAATCCGAAACGACCAGAACCTAAACTTCCGTAACCTTGACCTAAATCTCCGAATAATTTACCTGCTTGAGCGTCTCTTCCTCGAGCGCCTTCAAAACTAGACATAGCACGACCTAGCGCATCTTTATATCCCTCACTACGTAACGCACCTATTCTTTCAGCCGCTCCTTTAGCTACGTCAGAAGCTAATTCACTAGAAGCTAAACGACCTCTAGAACCTCCGAAAGCACCAGAACTAACCCCTTGCTCTCTTAAAGACATATCGCCTTTAGCTAACCCTTCACGAACATCTTTCATAGTTTGTTGAACTACTTGATCTTCGTATGGGTCAAAATATCTACCTACTGTTGACGGATCGAATTCGCCTCTACTTGCTCCAATCGCATCTTCTCCGTAACCAGACGCTCTTCTAGCGTCATCAAAATAACCTAGCCCTGAACCATAGGCATCTCTAATATAATCGCTTCCTTCTAACCCTGCGGCTTCTGTATAATCTCCTGCTTTTCTATAAAAATCACTAGCTTCGGCTATATACGGTCGATAACTACCGATAGCTGCATCAGACATATCCATCGCAAATTTTTCACGAGGATCAAATTCAGCTATTCTGTCACCGCCGTATGTAAAAGGTGTTGCGTCTTCTACGCCAATATTACTAAATTGACCTTCCATAAAACTTTTTAAGTAAGGGAATATCCCTTGTCCTAAAAAGTCTGATATATATCCCGCAGGTGCCTGCGAAGTAAATTCTCGTTCCGTTCTATCAGCCATATCTTCGGTTTCCTAAATTATTAAACTGTTCTAACATTGCAATACCTTTAGAATGATTTCCACCACCTGCTTGATCAACTGCGGCTTTAGATAACATAAACTCACCGTTACTTGCCATTACTGGTATTAAATCATCTTTTGGACCACCTGGACCTCGTATATCACCGCCATTTAACATAGGGTTAGCAGCAAACATTCTTCTATCTAATACGCCGTCGACTTCGCCTCCGTTCCTATATTGTCTATATTCAAACGGATTAATGGTTGTACCGCCAACTCTAGTTTGTTGAATTCTTCCTGCTTTTGGAACGATACTACCTCTTGAACGAATTGATCCAGATTTTTTATTACGACCTGTAAGATTATCTACGTCAGCTTTAAAATCAGATAATGAAGCCATATAACCACTTAACTCATCAAATGTATCCATGGTTTTTTCTAATCTTTCTTGTCTTCTTTTACGTGATTGCGTATATTCATCTTCTTCATATACAGGTTCTGGAATTTCCATAGAAGCGTCTACATCTTCAAAAACCACATCTTCAAATAAATCGTCTTCAAATAAAGTTTCAAGACCTCCACCCTCTTCTGCGTACACAGGACCACCGTACATCATTTCTTCAGGTTCTTCAGGTTCTTCTTGTTCTTGTTGTTTATACATCTCATCTAAAAGAGCGTATTCAAAAGGCGTAATATCTAATGATTCAATCCCTACAGGAGTATATTCTAATCCACCGCCTGTTTGCGTATCTGCTGACGCAGTGCCGCCGACTCCCCCGCCTCCTTTATTATCGAAGGCACCTTTAAGCTTACTTGCTGAATCAGCAAAAGAAGCTATTGCTGCTAATGTTTCTAAAACTGCCATTTTAATTTCTGCATAGTGTTCCCAGTATGGTTTTAGCGGATAAAGCCGTTCCCGAAGGCTGCAGTAAAGAACTGATAAAATGATTATACTTCATGATTATTGACTGTGTATATATTTATTGGTTTTTCTTTTCCTTTTACTTTTATCGGTTTTAGTGGTTTAAGTTCCATTTGTGTTTGTGAAGCTGTATTTTCTGTTATTACTATATCTTCTCCAACTTCTTTACAACTGCTTTCCATCCTAGCCGCAGTGTTTACAGCGTCACCAATCGCTGTGTAATCAAAACGTGTATCGCTGCCCATATTACCAATTACAGCATCGCCTGTATTTAATCCAACTCCGATCTCTATTCCGATACCTTCTTCTTTTATAAGTTGTTGCATTTCTACCGCCGCAAGAATCGCTTTATGTGCGTGGTTTTCTAAATCTAAAGGTGCATTAAATATAGCCATCATAGCGTCACCAATATATTTATCCACCATACCTCCATGCTTTTGTACTACTTTTTGTTGAATAGTAAGTGCTTTATTCATAATTAAAGTAACTTTTTCTGGGGACATAGTTTCGCTCATTGCTGTGAACCCTCTTACGTCTGTAAATAAAAAGGTGCAGTACCTTTTTTCTCCACCTAGTTTTAATAATTCAGGATTGTTTTGTAATTGTTTTACTTGACGCGGGTCTAAATAATGTTCAAATTGTTTTTTTATAAGCTGTCGTAACTTAAATTGTGTGCGGTAATTTATATAAAAAGCTGTCGTTCCTGTCAATATTTCAGCTATTAATGTCCATGTTACGTCTATTAATAACCCGTTTTTTATTAAATAAAGCCCAGAGAACGCAGTTAAAGCGGAAATAAAGGTCGCTAATACTACCCCAGAGGTTATTCCGAATACGTTTAAAACTACCCATATAAGGCTTATCGCTACGGTAAATATAAGAAGCTCTACAGCTAACGCATAATCAGGTACGTATGGGCTGTTTTCTATAAGAATACTTTCTGCTAACGCTGCTTGTATTTTATGGGGCTCAAGAAGCCCAACAGGGGTCGCTAACTGAGGCATAATACCTTTAGCCGTAAACCCTACAAATACAAATTTGTTTTCTACATTCATCTCGCGTAACGTGGTCTGTGGTGTATCTACCCAACTAACCCATTTTCTACCAAAAGAATCTACAGGAACAGAAGGTATACCTTTTACTCGTATTTCTTCTAATCCGTTTTCATTCGTTTTAATTACGTAGGTATCTGCTCCAGCTAATATCTTTAATACCTCAGTTCCATAAGAAGGAACCCATCCATCGGGTGTTCTTAACAATAAAGGTAATCTACGTACTAACGAATCAACTTCTGGTCTAGCTACTGCAATTCCTTGCGAAGCATTTTGTTTTAAAGCTTCTATATTTTGTACAACGCCCTGTGCTTGTATACCTCCAATATCTTCACCTAAAATTACTGTTCCTGTTGTCGATGGGTAATCGTCCGTATCGTTTTCATACATAGCTAAAACACTGGGTGCGAAACCTAACGCTTCTGTAAATTCAAAGTCACCTCCGAAGCGATCAGGTTGTGGAAAAGCTATAACCCAGCCAACACCTATTGCACCTTTCCGTAATAAATTTATTTGTATTTGTGCTAAAGTTTGCCTCGATAACGGGTAACCCCCTTCATTAGCTATATCTTCTTCTGTAATATTAAGTATTGAAAAATAACCAGAAGGTTGTTGTTCAGGAAGAAAAGTATCAAATGTTTTTAGTTTTAATATTTCTAATGGAGTTGTTTGAAACGCTAACGGAAGTAATAAAACCGTAAATAAAACTGCAAAAACTATTTTCTTCATCAGCTACCCTGTTTAATTGTTATCGTATTAGCTGAACCACCGTTAACTTTTACGACGTTTTCTACACCGTTTTGTAAAAGAATTAACGTATACGAACTAGAACCGTCTAAATCAAGTCTAAAGCTATCTCCAACAGCTCTTCGTATACTTATTTGTTGTCCTGTAATAATTGTTGTAATTTGCGTATCTTTATCCTGACCTATATTAGTTCCCGCTATTCGTATGCCTGTGGCTAGTTGATTAAGTTGATCCTCATCTTCTCCGATAGCTAACGCATCTATAATTTTTAATAAATCTTCTAAAAAGTTTACATCAAGATAATTTATATCTAGTTCTGTGAACGTTAGATCAGCTTCATTATCTAAAAAATCTTCCGCTAGAAAATCAACATCTAGGTCTGAAAAATCTAAATAATCTGCTGTGCTTTGTATTTGTGTTTCTTGTATAGAAGCGTCTGTTTCTTTAGGAGGATTAACAATTAACATATTATCTATAAGATCAAGACTAATATCTAAAATAACAGGTTTAGACGGAGATTGATTAAATGTTATCGCTGTAGTTGCTTGGTAGGGTTGATTTAAAATAACCTGACCCATAGCTGTTTCTACTAAAATCTCTCCACTTGAATTACCGTATTCGTCAGGTAATAAAATAATAAGTGAAGCACCTGTTTCAGGTGTTGTTGTAATTGTGAAATCAGTTCCCCTTACAAAAACATTAGCACTCGGAGTACTGATATTAATTGCTTTTTTATTATTAAACCTGCCTGTAACAAACCTAGCAGTACCGCTTGCAAAACGTAATGCCATTTCTGATTTATTAGGGTTTGGATCATAAATATAAGTATCTATAACTAATTTGCTATGATCCATTACACGGACAATCGTGTCGTCTTCAAAAGTTATAGCGACACGTCCTGCTTCTGTTTTAACGTTATCCATCTGCTGAATCGCAAAAGCTAATTCAGCTCCATAAGGTTTATCCCTTACTACCTGAGCATTTCCTTTTAGTTCGCTTATATTTCCAATACTAACAGCTTGTGCTTGTACCACCGTCACTCTGAACGACACACACAGTAGAAGTAGTAGAACCGACGCTAATAATTTTGAGCCAATCATTATCTAATGTACTTTGTTGTTGTATATTAAAAGTTCTGTTACTACCTGTATGGTCTAACCAAAAATAACCTCCAGCATAACCATCTCCATCGTAAGTAACAGCGTTATCAGATCCATCAATGTCCATGTAATTAGTAGCCGCATCTATATCAATAGCTGCTGTAATACTATTACTTGAACCGTTAATAATCCAATCAAGATCTAATGTTGTTGCCTGCGCTGCCATAGCGTGATTTAATGTAAAGGTATTGCTATTACCTGTTACATCAACATTTACATTAGATGAGTCTGCTCCATAAGTATTTGTTTCATCGGTACTCATATTGAACGTATTTGAATTACCGTCAAACTCGAAAAAACCTATATAGGAATCTGCCCAAATATCTCCTAAGAATTTATTGCTGTCTCCTATCTGGTTTATATCTAAAGTCAAAGCTGTGCCGTCTAAATCTAAAGCTGTCATGCTCCCTGCTGCAGCATCCGCTCCTCCTATAATATTTCCCGAACCCAACTGCTCAAGGTCGATATTAGTATTAGATGATCCAGAACTCTGGTCAATAAATATTTCGTTATCTGCTCCGTATAACGTCGAAGATAACATCAGTAATAATAAAAGTCTTTTCATTCTTTTACCCTCCAATAATTATTTTCTACACCCTCTTTTATTGTTTCTAATACCGCTGTTTCAATCGCCATTTGTAAGGCAATGCTGGTCGGCTCATTTTTTACCGCACCTCCTTCAATTTCGATTAACTCTGTACTATCCGAAACAAACCTAAATATGTCGTTATCTAACGACGCTGACAAAACTGTTTTTGTAACTAAAACTTCTGTTAAAACTCTTCCTGTACTAACAGATACTGTTCTTAAACTTACTGTGATGATGTCTTCCCTGAACTGTCTTGAAATACCTATGCCTAAATTTCTAGCTCCCATGCCTCCAGAACTTATATTAGCTTGATAAGACAAAACACCACCTGTCATTATCATATCGCCAAACTTAAGCGGCATAAGTTTTTGTTTTTCGTCAAACGTTTCTCTAGTAGAACGTATTAACTGTCTCTCTTTAGTTACTGAATCTAAAGAAACACGTTCTACTACTTCGAAAAATCCAGAATGTTTTAATGCACGAATAAGATATGCGTGTGGGGCTTGTGTAATAGCTGTACTAAAAGTAGCGTATTTAGAGTTAGACCTTCTTTGTCCTGTTTCATCTTTAAAATCATTAGCATAGATAGAAACCACAGGTTTTCTATTCGGCTCAGGAATGTTAGCTAAATCAGTATATAGGTCTACAACTTGGGCTCCCTTGACACGCTCAACTGGTGGTAAGTTGTTGGCTAAAGGGTCAATCATTAGCGTACAGCTAGAAAGTAAAACCACCAATGGGGACAACAACTTCCGTAACTGTGCCGTCTTCATCAGTGATAGTAACCTTAACTTCTTCATCTGTTATCTCATACTCTATGGTGTTTCCGTCTAGTTCCATAGAACCGCTTTTATTGGTATCTTCTCCAAATAATGCTGCTTCTACTTGTCTTGCGATATTTGCATAGATTCTTGAAGTGAGGTTTCTCATAAACCTAGCCTCAACAGTATTGTTTTCTTCTCTTTCTATTTCGTCTTGTAATGCTTTTATTTCTTCTGCTAATGCTTCTTTACGATTTGTTTCTTGATTTTCGATAGTTAGATAATGACTAGACGTACCTGCTCCACTAAACGAAGGACTTTTGAATTCATGCACCATTTCGTCAGAACTTATGTTTGTAGAAACAACTAGAAGAATAATACCTATTCCAACAATTACTAAGATTTTATCCCAATCTGTCATTAATCTTTCCGTTGGTCATCTCTATCGGCTTTAGCTATTTTATTACTGTCGATAAGCTGAGGAACACCTAGTATGGTTTTGATTAATGTGTCTTGTCTAATAATTTCGTTATCTAGCGACCTAACTCTATCTATTAATGCAACTAAAATACCGTGTTGTGAATCTAACTTTGTACCTAGTCTTTGTTCCATTTGTTCTATCTGATCCGCCACTTTATCATCTAATACATCTAGTTTAGTTTCCATACCATCAATAATTCTATTGATAAGTTTCCATATAAAAAACCCTAAACCTAATGCAGCAGCTATTGGAAAGCCTACTTCATTAATAAATGTGACTGCTTGATCCATTAGTCTTGTTTATGCGAAGCTCCAAAGTAAAAGCTTATCACTGCTGAAGCTAATCCACCTAAGTATCCGAGCACTAAGTTTATCAAAGCCTCTGAGTTCTGTTCGGGGGGCTGGATGGTCACTAAAAATATATAACCCATAAACCCACCAACAACAGCTATACCCATAATACGAGCTGTCCAATCTTTTGAAAACTTACCTCTAGCGTCTTGTATATCTTGTGTTTCTAATTTAAAAACATCGACATCAAGTTCTTTCATTTTTACTTCAAAATCTTTTTCTACTTTTTTCAAAGCTAACATCTGTTCTGGTGTGGCAGACTCTATTGCTTTTTCTATTGCCTTAGGTTCATTTTTACAGCCTAATACTTCAGAAATCATATTAGCCGCCATACCCCCCATTGGACCACCTAAAGCAGTTCCTAACGTAGGAGCTACTGCGCCTACTACATTCTTTAACAATCCACCTATCTTCATTTTATTTCCTCTGGGTTAAACAAACCTTTTTCTATAAGAACATCCCTGTTACGCATGTGTTCTTCTTCTATATCGTCTTTCGATTGTCCGTGGTAAGCGACCGCTAAATGACATTTAACCATAAGTTGATTAATATTTTTACCGTCCACAACTACATCGCCTAAAACTCTTCCAAATTTACCTCTTGAGTCTTTCAGTTTTGTTTGTATGACCACCTTATCTCCTTCTTTGATAGCTTCTTTTAAGAAAGCCCCAGCCATTTTTCCTCTAGCCTTCTCATCTTTGTTACGAGTCCGTGACTCGGGAGTATCAATACCATATAAACGAACACGAGACTTATAAAGAATATCAAACCCAAGATCCAGAACAACGTCGATAGTGTCTCCGTCAACAACTTTTTCAACCTTACAACTGTATTCATACATATTAACATTTCCACCTTTTTCTTGCTTGTCTCAACCTAGAATTAGGATTTTTTGCGGCTTTAGGAAACTTTTTCATTTGACCTGCGGACCTTGCGCAATAAGACTTTCTTCTTTTTGCTGCTTTACTACCTTTTTTAACTTTACCTGTAACAGCTGTTTTAAGTTTAGATCCAGGGTTTGCTCTACGATGTGCTGCAACTCCTTTTTTGGTCATACCTGCCCCACTTTTAGTGGGTCGATAATTAGCTCCTTTTCCTTTTGTAGTGCGTCGTATAGATTTTTCTTTACGCTTTGCTGCCATTATTTCTTTTTCTTTTTAGGTTTCTTAGCTGTTTTAGCAGAACGTTTAAAATCCGCGGCGGTAGGTGCTCCTTTAGCTCCTTTTTTACGCGGTTTTCTGCCCTCTGCTTTCTTTTTATTAATATTGTAATAAAGACCTTTTTTAGCTGTCCTACCGTCTTTAGTTTTATGTGTTTTCTTTTTTGCTGCCATTACTTTTCCTGATATAAGTTATTAAAAGTTATACTTGGATCTAAATAACTTTCGTGACCTTCAGCAGAATGTTTTGTTTGCGAAGGTGTAAAATCTGGTGCACCTTCTCCAGTTACCCACAATGCAGGGCTTGTTGCTCTTACTCTATTATTAGGTAATGCAACTAAGTTACCCTTCCACTCACAATCTTCTGTAATATATAAAACATGTGATTGTTTGTGTTGTGCAGGACAATCTGCAATTTCGTTATTTGTATAATCCACAGTAAACATATATTTACCAGTATAAAACTTTCCATCTATTTTGCATAGCCATGGACTAGAACTAACTCTATCCATAACTATTACAGAATGATCTCTTGATTCACAATCCCAAGGTTGAGCTATATGATCCTGCATAGGCTCTCCCCACTCTTCTAAAGGAATATCGGCTATTAATCCTTGTATCGGCATTCTTGCCCACATCGCACCGCCATGAATATTACCCTCTTCCCAATCATCATATTCTGTTTCACAACCTGTAAAAACAACTTGAAAACTTAATGAACGATCAGGAATCGTATTAACAGCGAATGCGATAGCATGTAAGAATTCTCCGTGATAATCGCTATGATTAGCAGTAAATTCCCTTCTCACCCAACATTTAAAATGTGGAATATTGCTAATAAGATGTGACACTTATTTTCTTTTACGTGTCATTTTTCTTTTCTTAGCACCACCTCTTTTTTTACCTTTAGAGGACTTAAGAGCTCCTCCTTTTTTCATGTATTTAGACTTTTTCATTCCAGGCATTTTATTCTCCTTTTAACATTTTTTCTTTTAATCTAACTGCTCGATTACCTACTTGAGTTGCCCACTTCGAATCCATCATCTCTTCTGAAGCTTTTTTCCAATCAGCGTCTTGAACAGCAGTTAAAAATTTTACAAATTTGCTTAATCTAGGTAAACCTAAATTAAACGCCATATTAGCTAACACACGCTGACGAACATCATCAAGATCTTTCCACCAACTCATGTTTTTATCTAATTCATTACAGACTATATCTATGTCATTATTAAGACATTCTAAAATTCTTTTTTCTGAAATAGGAGTACCTACAGGTTTTCCATATTCTTCATCTTTTTCTAAAACTAAATGCCCTACACCGAAAGTAGGATACCCAAGGTGGTCTAAATATATTTCATATTCATAACCTTCGTCTTTTATCAATTCTTCGATTAATCTATCTTTATTCATAGTATTGATATTGTTGTTGCTCCATTTGTTGAAACCGTAATTTTTCCAAGAGAAGCAACGCCTTCTACTCCTTGTTCGGTTCCTGTGTAAATATTTACCCATTTAAGACCATTCCATAATTGAAGTTGTTTTGTTTCTAAATTCCAAATTAAGTCTCCGTTTTCAAATTTATTTTCATTACGTTGTGTTTCATTAAAAGCAGGCGTAGCGCCTATGTCTACTTTATTTAAACTAAGTTCTAAAACTCTTACAAGTCTATTAAACGTTTCGGGGGATATTTCACCTATCGCGACAGGAAGTTTTGTTTCTAATATTTTAGCCACTATCTTCTGCCGTTAGGTTGAACATCCATACGAGTAGCGCCTACTCTAAATCCGACACCTAGTCGAGCTCCTTCTGAGTTATCGTCATCAGATTCAATTCTTAAAACTGCTTGCCTTGCTCTAATTCGAGTATCTATTTTAGATGTACTACTTGTACACGTAGCTGTTGTAGATGTCGACAAACTTTCTGCTGGAAAATTTCTAGTTTTAACAACCATGTTTATAGTTTGCCCATTTCCACCGCTTCCTGTAAATTTTACATCAGGAATAATTCGTTTAATTGATTGAAAATCTTCTCCTTCGCCTAAATCAAAATCACTAGATTCTATAAATACATTATCCATCGGTAAACCGTCTGCGTCATTACCTGTTTCATGATTATATAAATATCCAACACCTGTTGAAGCATCTGTGTAAGTCGCCATAGGATTATTAAATATTCCTTCATCAACCCAAGCCGACCTAGTTAGTTCACCTATAGTCCAAGACCCTTCTTCGTAGTTATATACAACATACCTATCAATAACTAAAGAATCTGCCGAACAGTAAAACCAACCTACTTCATCAAACTCTTTATTTAAAAATCCAAATGTTTGAAAAGACTGTCCTTCATTTAAATCACTAAACACGTAATTTTGAACAGTACATGGTATATCTCCAAGAGAACCGTTATATGTATAAAAACCTTTTTTATCCATCCAAAACACACCCTTAGGTGAATTTACTGCGGCATTGGGTCCAATAAGTCCTACACCTTCGTTTACTAAATTAACGCCGAAAGTAAAGGGTTGACCAATAAATGTCATTGAATATAAAGAAGTATCTGTCCAAACCAATGTTTCTTGTCTTGCTCTAATGGCTCCAATAATTGAAGATCCTGCAGATAATCTTAAAGACCCTGCCGTGTTAGTAGCTAACGGTTCCCATTGCGTTACGTTTTCTTGATCGCTCCAGGCTATTAATAAAGGATCAGAAACACTGGTTCTTAAATTATCAGCGCTAAGTGGATCAGCTCCAAAACAAACTACATGTCGATCTATATCACTTACTAATACTTGCAGTGCAACTGTTGGAGCTTTATTTGCACCGCTTAAAGCTGTTAAGGCAACTGCTCTTTGAGAAGTACCTGAACTTTCGTCCCAATAGAAAACACCTCCGCCTCTGGGATTTATAACTAAATCTTCACCAAAATTATCATGAGACCATAATCGTAACTGGCTAGACGCTGAAATAGGACTGACAGATCCCCAAGTTCCAGAACTCCAAGTTCCTGCACCCCAACCAGAACCTTCTACGTAAACATCTAATCCAGTATTAATCTGATATGCGCCAACTGTAGAACTTCCTCCATTGCCGCTGTCGCTACCACTAGCTGTTACAGTAGCTCCTGATGTATCTTTAGCTGTTATTGTGTAAGTGTTAGTTCCTGTAACTAACAGTATTTGATATTCTTGATTTAATACAGTAGCCGTAACATTACCACCTAAACTAGCTGCTCCGCTAAACGTTACAAAATCGTTTGTAGCTGCTCCATGGCTGGTATCTGTAATTGTAACGGTTGAGCTACCGTTAGTTGCAGCAAACGTTACATCGCCCGCTGAGGTTGTAGATCGAAGAGGAGTGACGTCATTAAAAATATCTCCCTGCTTAACATAATACTTAAAAGTGGTACCTACGCCTAAGTATTTAGTAAGACCTAAGTCTACCCAAGTATGTAGTCCTCTAGCAGTGCCTACAAAAGTATTTAAAGTAGCTTTAGCCCAACCGCCAATTTTTTCAGGAAGACCTTTGCGAAATCGAACAAGGTTAGAATTAAACCAACCACCCTCGTTAGAATAGTCAGTTCCTTCTTTGTTAACTCCTGGTCGAAAAATGTATTTTTGTAACGGCATTATTCATTTTAAAATAATTGATCAGCTAAAATAGCTCCCGCACTTAATAGAAGTGTAACTAAAGTAGCTATAACAAATAACTCAAGACGTTTTATTCGGTGGATAGTCTCTAACCAACGCTCTGTGCAAACTGCCTCGTGTCTTTCAATATGCGCTGCTACTTCCATCACGGTTCTTTTAGGCATTATTTATCTTTAGCTTTGCCTATATTTAAAGCTAAAAAATCTATTAGTTTATACAATTTAGCTAACCATTTATCTCCTTGCGGAGTTGGTGTGACCGCAGCCACAAGTGAGGCTATAGCAATAATAGCTGTAATCCACATAAAAATATTAATCCACATCATTATTCTTCTCCCTTTCCATTTAAAACAGGTTCTTCTATCACTTCTAAGGTACTTTGATAACCAACTAAGGCTGTAACTCTAATATCTAATTGATATTGTAATTGAGCCATTTGCTCTCTAAGGTTTTGTATCTCTTGTTGCAAAGTTTCGGTATAAGCGATTCTTTGTTGTAATTGAGGGTCTACAGGTTGTTCTGTAGTTTCAGTTGTTTCTACTGCTTTCTCTTCAGTCATTTTTTATCCTTATGAATTAGCCGATATATAAGCTTTACCAGTTGTAACTCCGCCACTACAAGTAGTTTTTTTACTTGAAGATGATCCTTTTACGTTAGGTGTATCATCATCTGAATCAACAGGTTCGTAAAGCAAGATAGTTTCTAAGTGGTCAACATTACGTTGTACTACTTCATTTATCTCGGCT
>Ga0181395_1000866_pt1 | contig 12606 bp, 13 predicted proteins | sample 18SPOviralmetaG_FD_130124 | JGI IMG/M metagenome (GOLD analysis project Ga0181395, IMG submission 130124) | Marine viral communities from the oligotrophic San Pedro Time Series (SPOT) site, San Pedro Channel, CA, USA - 18 SPOT_SRF_2010-12-16 | ecosystem: Environmental > Aquatic > Marine > Strait...
ATCAAATACAATATATTCGTTCATATATAAATAAATAAGAACATATGTTTATATTTATTTATTTTAATTGCCAAAATTTGCAAAACTAGCTAAACGTGGAATAGGTCCTAAAAGACCTCCTGAATAAGTTCCATCATTTGCTCCAAAATTTACTTTAGGTAAAGCCATTTTTGCCTTAGAATTATAATAACTATTTCCGCTTACATTTCCCATACCAGCTGCTCTTCTAGCTCCCTGTTGTAAAGTAGAACTAGCACCTTGTTTAGGTTGTAAAAATCCTAAATTATTCATTTGTTTATTAACTCTGTTTTCTCTAGCTTGGGATTCTTGACTTTTTTCTGGATTGCGTTGTTGTGATTGTTGTGCTTCAGTTTCCTGAGCTTGTTTGCTTATATCATTATTTCCTTTTTCATCTTCTACTGGTGTATCGGAATTTGAATTAGGTTTTTCACATACTGGACATTTAGCACATGGGCATTCTGGACACTTAGGACAAACAGGAGGAACAATTTTAGTTTTTAACATATATAAATGTTCATCTCCTTTTGGAACGCCTCTCATTTTACCTTCTACGCCTTTCTCATCATAGCGTTCTTCATTAACACCGCCAAATTCTTGTCCAACTTGAACACATTTGTATTGTGGTGAATCTGTAGCAGTAGCTTGAATGGTTGTTGTCGCATCTGATTGACTAGCGGTTGGTGGTTTGCATTTCATAATTTTCTCCAGTTCTTCTTTTTTTTCATCACTGGCTTCATTATAACTTTTGATGGATTCGGCTTTCCATGTAGCATGACATGCTGCTAATTCAGTAGCAGCGGCCGCTTCTTCAGCTCCGGCTGCATTACTAGCACCACCTGTATGAGATTGTGTTCCGTTATTGCTTGGGTCAGCTGTTCCTGCTGTGGCAGCATTGGCACTAGGGTCGGTTACTCCACTTCCCGTTTCACCAGCACCTTCTACTATATTTCCTCCAAATAATCTAGAATAACCACTGAAAAATCCTTCTTTGTTTTCTGCTGGTAAAAGACCAGCATGAACATTATTTTGAGAAGGAGTTGCCATATTATTTGATTGAGCGTAATAACCTAATTCCACGTCGCGTGCTTGTGGTGGCTTTTTAGGGACAGATTTGCATAAAAATTCTTGACCTCCTTCATTTAAACTTTGAACACCTTCCTTATTTCCTAAACTAGATGGGATAACACCAGTTCCATATAATAATGCTCCAACTAATAATACTAACAATACAATTCCAAATAAATGTAATTTGTTAAGTTTCATTTTCATATAAATTATATAATGAAAAAAAAAATATAATATAAAATATTTGTATTTAATATATGCCAGCATTAACTCATGGAAGAGTAAAAAATGGTTTTTCTGGACCAAATAGAAAATTATTAGCTAGTAATACATGTCCTCCAGGCGGTTTAGTAGCAGTAAAGAAAAAATGTGGTATGGGAGATGCTCAAAGAAGAGGAGCACGTATAGGTGGAATAGGTGGTAGAAGTGCTGCTGTAAGAGCTGCTATAAGAAGAAGAATACCTAGAGAAAATGTAGATCAATGTAAAAAATAAATATAAACATAAAATTGTATTTATATTTATATGCTAAGAGCAACACATTTTTTGAAAAAACTAGAAGCTGGAATAGATGAAGCTGGTAGAGGACCACTTTTTGGAAGAGTTTATGCCGCGGCGGTTATTTTAAATCCTGAATTAAAATATGATGATACGCTTATAAAAGATAGCAAAAAATTGGGTAAAAAGAAAATATGGGAATCGGAAAAATATGTAAAAGATATCGCATTGGATTGGTCGGTAGCATGGAGTGATGAAAAACGAATAGATGAAATAAATGTTTTACATGCTACTCAAGAAGCAATGCATAAAGCTGTAGATAATTTAGCTGTGAGACCAGAACATTTATTGATTGATGGTAATTTCTTCACACCTTATAAAAATATTCCATGTCTTTGTGTGGTGAAGGGCGATGCTACATATTATTCTATAGCGGCGGCATCCATATTAGCAAAGACTGCTAGAGATAGATATATAGAAGAGTTGTGTAATGAGCATTCTTATTTGGAAAATTGGTATGGTATTAAAAGTAATAAAGGATATGGTGCGAAAAAACATATGAAAGGAATTGAGACACATGGAATTACACCATGGCATAGACGAACTTTTGGTGTTTGTAAGAATTATTAAAATCGACTTAAGAAATATATAGTAAAATATGAATAGTATAATGAAGAGTTTAATATTTGATGTTGAAACAACAGGATTACCAATAGGGAGGGACATTCCGATTCATAAAACGGAATTTTATCCCTTTATAGTTCAATTTAGTTGGATGATTTATGATAATAAGGCAATGAAAATTGAAAAAGTAAGTGATCATATAATTAAATTACCAGAGGGAGAAGTTATTCCGGATAGCAGTATTAAAATACATGGTATTACAAATGAACGAATGCAATTAGAGGGTGTTGATATTGTGGAGGTTTTGCGTGAATTTACCAGAGATATTTTGGATAGTGATGTATTGGTGGCACATAATTTGAATTTTGATAAAACAATTGTTCAGGTGGAATATTTGAGGAATAATAAGATTAATTGGTTGGGTCGTCATAGAAAGAAGGAATATTGCACGTTGAGAAACAGTATAAATTTGTGTAAGATTGAAAAAAAAAATAAGGCTGGAGAAATTTACTATAAATTTCCTAAATTGATGGAGTTGCATCAGTTTTTGTATAGGAAGGTTCCAAATAATTTACATAATTCGTTGGTGGATGTGTTTGTATGTTTTCGTTGTTTTCACCATATGTATTTTGAAAAAGATATATTGAGGAAGCATGTGGAGTTGAGACATTATTATAATGAATTGTGTGGTTTTCAATACAAATTGTGAATATAAAATAAAAAATATAATCTAAATTAGGTTATATTTTTTCATTTAACGTCGGCGACGAGTTTTTCTTTTTCTTCGGCGAGATTTTCCTCCGCGCTTAGTTCGTCTTCCTTCTCCCTCCAACAACCGCGGACGGTGTGCTGACAGGAGTAAGTCCAAGAGACTCTATATATGTTTTTTTATTTCCCAAGTTTCCACGCTTACTTTTTGGCACACTTTTCTTTGGTGTTACCACATTCTTCCAGTTCCAGTGGGATTTTTTATTTGATGGTAGCTTCGATATCTTAGGCATATATATATATTAAGTTTAGATTTATTATATATTTATTTACGACCCACACATCAAACATTCTTCTTCCTCTTCCACATTTTCTTGTTTGGTAGGTTCTATAGTAAATTGTTGAGGAGCAGCCTTCGCCTTTGTCCGCAAATAATACAAACCAGTTTTCAATCCTTTTTTCCACGCATAGAAATGCATATTAGTTAATTTATTTCTTGTCGGGTCTTTCATCCATAAATTAGTAGATTGACTCTGACAGATAAAAGCGCCTCTATCAGCTGCCATGTCTAAAATATGTTTCATTGGAATTTCCCAAACAATTTTATATTTTTCTTTAATGTATGCTGGAATAGCTTCAATAGATTGAATAGAACCATTGTTTCGAATAATTTCGTTTTTAATATCATCTTTCCACAATTTCAATTGTAAAAGTTCTTCCATTAAATATTTATTAACAACAACAAATTCACCAGCAATTGTTCTTCTTACATAAATATTACTAGTAAATGGTTCAAAACATTCATTAAATCCCAATATTTGGCTGGTGCTGGCCGTAGGCATAGGAGCAATTAAAAGAGAATTTCTTATACCATTAGTCATAATTTTTTGTTTTAGATCATCCCAATTATAACGTGTGGCTGGAGCATCCCACATATCAAATTGTAAAATTCCTTTACTAGCAGGAGATCCCTTAAACGTTTCATAAGGTCCATCTTTACAAGCTATTTCCCAACTAGATTCTAATGCCGCATGATAAATAGTTTCAAATATTTGTCTATTAACAAGTTTAGCTTCATCAGAATGAAAAGGAATATTCATAATAGCAAATGTATCAGCCAATCCTTGAACTCCAATTCCAATAGGTCTATGTCTCATATTACTTCTATGAGTTTTTTTGGTAGGATAAAAATTAACATCAATTACGCGATTTAAATTAAATGTAATAATTTTTACAATTTTATGTAATTTTTCATAATCATAATCAATTTGAACACGTTTTTTTAAATTTTTAAATCCTCCTATAAATACACCATTAATATAAATCTTTGGAAAAGTTCGTTGTTCTTCAGGAAATTGTTCTAAAAAAGTAACTTGTTTTAAATAAGCTTCATATTTCATTTCAGTATAACCAGCGCCACATTCATCTAATATTTTTTTTGCTCTTTTGCAAAAACTACAATTAGGTTTTGAATGAATAGTAATAGGAACATCAGGAAGACTTTTTTTTACAAATCTAGCCAGTGCTATACTAGCTAAATTACAAACAGCAGTTTCATTATCATCACTATATTCAACAATTTCAGTGCATAGATTACTACTTTTTATAGTTCCAAGATTTTTTTGATTTGATTTTTCATTACAAGCATCTTTATAAAGCATATAAGGGACACCAGTTTCCATTTGACTATCCAGTATTTTAAACCATATAGTTCTAGCTTTTACAATTTTCAAACCTTTATTTTCTCTTTCATATGATTCATATAATTCTTTAAATTCATTACCATATACATCAGCCAAACCAGGACATTTATCAGGACACATCAATGTCCATTCTTTATCATCTCGAACTCTTTCCATAAATAAATCAGGAATCCAAAGTGCATAAAACAAGTCTCTAGCTCGTTCATTTTCATCTCCATGATTTTTTTTCATTTCTAAAAAGCTTTCAATATCACCATGCCATGGTTCAAGATAAATAGCAAAACTACCATTTCTTCTTCCACCACCTTGATCAACATAACGTGCTGTTTCATTGAATACACGTAGCATAGGAACAATACCATTACTTGTCCCATTTGTTCCGCGGATGTGACTACCTTGAGCTCTAATATTATGAATATGTAATCCAATTCCACCAGCCCATTTACTTATTTTTGCGCAATCAGATAAAGTATTGTAGATACCGGTAATACTATCACTTTCCATTGCCTGTAAATAGCATGAAGAAAGCTGTGGTCTAGGTGTTCCAGCGTTGAAAAGAGTGGGAGTAGCATGAGTAAAATATTTTTTAGACATTAAATCATATGTTTGTTTTGCTTTTTCTAAATCGGCACCATGAATACCTAACGCAACTCTACACCACATATGCTGTGGTCTTTCAACAATAACTCCATTTATTTTCATTAAATATGCTCTTTCTAAAGTTTTAAATCCAAAATAATCCAATAAAAAATCTCTATCCCAATCAAACCATTTTTGTATAATATCAGCATTTTCATCAATAAGTTCAAACATATCCAAACTTATAAGTGGTGCATGTTCGCCATGAATATCTTTATAATTGTATAATTTGCTAATAATAGAAGCAAAATCTTCTTCAGTATTTTTTTGATGATTTGAAATTAAAATTCTGCTGGCTAGAATTCCATAATCAGGGTGTGTTGTTGCCAAAGAAGCACATTGTTGGGCTGTTAATTCATCAATTTCAGCGGTTTTAATATCATTGTATAATCGGTCAATGATTTTAATTGTTAATGTAGTAAAATTAATATTTAAGTCATCATAAGACATATTTTTGATACGATTTAAGATCTTATCAAAAGATACAGCTTCTAATTCACCGTTACGTTTTAAGACATATTCTTCGTGGCTCATAATATATATTAAAAAGTATTATTTTTAAATAGTTCCAACATATTTTAAAAATTAAGTATTCTAATAATTATTAAGTATTAGAATAATAAAAATATATTAATATTTTATATGGAAGAATGGTTAAATAGGTTAAATAAATTATATAAAATGTTAAAAAAATTACATTTTATTCATGTAATACAATTTATTTTAGTAGTATTAGGCTTTTTAGCAATTTTGTATATACTAGCTTTGCATGTGGATGATCATAAAGGTAGAAAAATAAATAAAGAGGGTTTTGTATCATCACCTAGATTTCCAGATGCTCATCATTCCTTATTATTAGATAGTATATTTGAAAGAGACAAATCTGGTGTATTTAAAACATTTAAAAATCAAATAGTTAATTTACCGGTTTCATGTGTAGGTTCTTATAATCAAAAAACAAATAATTCCACAGATTTATCACCATGTGATGGTAAGAATCCAAACCCAAACATGTGCTTATATAGTAAAATAAAAAAAGTGGATAAAAAGAAGGAGCCGTTTTGTCGTCCTGGTAATTCGCCTAGTCGTGTAGGTTGGTTTATCACGAATTAGCGTCTTCAAAAGATTGAGTTCTAACTTTAATAACGAGTGTATTATTTTTTATAGAAGGGCTATTTTGTAAATTTAATAATTCTTTTGTTTTTGCACTAGTTTCTTTTAATTCGTCTAATTTGACAATTTTCTTCTTTTTCCTTTTTTTTTGATTAGGACGTCTGTGATGATATCCAGTTTTTCTTTCTTTTAAAATAGTATTCCATGTTTCTTCTAATTTGGGATAAACATGGTTAAACCATTTTTGATTTCTTACAACCAATACATAAGAATATTTTTCCATATGCCAATAAATATTTTTTATCCATGTGAGTTTTTTATTATCATCTAATACTTTATCATACCATTCATCAAATTCTTCTTCATTATCAATATTAATAGGCATATATTTATATATAGGCTCTGTTCCATCATTTAACATTACAATAACACCTTTTAATCTATTATCGTTGGTTTTATTAAAAGATAATTCATCTTTTTTAAATATATCATATGTGTCGTATTCTTTAAAACTAGTTTCTAAGAAATCACATTCATCTAAGTCCCATACTTCCATTTGAAGTTGCATTTGAATCCAATAATCTTTTTTTGGAACACCTGTTATTTCTCTAGAAACAGGATTTTTTATTTCAACAGCTCTACCATATCTGAGATTACCTGGTTTTACATTAATTCCATCTGGTGAAGCTCTAAGAAAATCATATTTCTTATGAGAAATACAACCAAATTCGCCTACGATAGTATCATGATTTTTCTCATATATCATAATAGATAAAGGTTCATATTTATGTCCATTATGAAAAGGCGAATTTATATTTACACCACTGACCTTTTTTAAAGGAGCACATTTTTTATAGATTAAACAATTTCTATTGGATTCTGAATCAAGAGCTTTCCATATGCTACTAGCGGTTAAACCACCATATCTAAATTCATACCATTCATCAGTTCTTTGATCGGGTTGTTCTTTTGTTTTATAATATTTTAATAATTTATTTATTTTTTTATTATTTGGAGATTTTATGATTCGATTATCTAAGTAAGATCTAGGATTATTATGTCGCATAAAATAACAATATATAGTTTCATTAATAATTTTATGAATATCTATATCAAATTCAAAAATGATAGTATGATATGATTCTATAATAATATTAAATAAATAATCATAAATAATAGTGCTAAATTCGTATTCTTTGTAAATTTCAATATTAGAATTTATATATTCATCTAAAAATATATCAATAGATTCTTTTAAATCATCACAATAAGACGAATTGTCGAAAACATTTGTTTCGACTTTAATAGTGTTTGTAATATCTTCTAAATCGGATAAATCATTCCAAAATGTTTTCATCGAATTGATATAAATAATATAATATTTTTTATATCGATTTTAATAATTAGTTATCGTATTTAAACGTTATTAGTTTTGCTTTTTTTCTTTTTTCTCCTTCTTTTAGGTGCTAAATTTTTAAGAGTAGAACCTTTTTTATCAAGATTCTTCAATGTAAATTTATTATTTTTATTATTGTACAATAATCCGGGAATATTGGTTATTTTCCCATTTTTTATATCATAAGTTACATCTCTTGCTCTTTGTAGTTTTTTTCTTTCCATGCAACGTTTTAAATAACTTTGTAAGTTCTTCTTTTGAATTTTATTATAATTATTTTTTGTTGTATAGAGATCAATATATTCATATATTTTTTTTAATTTTGTTCCAGCTCCTAATTTACTCCATGGTTGTGTTTTATTGTATTCTTTTTCTTGATTTAAAAAATTATTAATGTCGCCAATTTGTGCTGTTGAAATATCTTTAACTTTCATATTATTATTAATTAACATTGTTTGGTATTTAATATTTTTGAGTTCAATACAATCATCGTTTTTTTTTATAGTTTTTTTTATAGTTTTTTTTTTTATTTCAACATTTTCATTTTCCATATATATATATTGTGGAGAATAGTTTATGTTGTTTTATATATAGATATTATATGACAAAAAAGATTTTAATTACCGGAAAAAGAAATATAGATAGTTTTAAAAAAGAAAAAGGTTCAAGAAAGGATAGTGAAAGTTGGAAAAATCTAGAAAATTTTAAAAATATGAATATGTTTAAACAAACTGAATTATTAAATAAATTATATTTGGAGGAAGATTATGAAGGTTCGAATTTTGTAAAAAAAGAAATAAAAAGAAAAATGAGAAGTTATAAAGGTCAAGATGATAAAAAAAAAGTATATGATATAGATTATTTCATAAAATATGATGAAATAATGGAAAAATTAGTTGTTTCGAAATTAAAATGTTATTATTGTAGATGTAATTGTTTATTAATGTATGAAACAATTCGAGAGAAAAAACAATGGACATTAGATCGTATAGATAATAATAAGGGACATAATAATGATAACGTTGTTATATGTTGTTTAGAATGTAACTTAAAAAAAGGCACTAAAAATGACACACATTTTAAATTTGCAAAGCAAATGTGTATTGTAAAAAAAGATTAATTAATTTTATTGGTAGCTATTTTGGTATATAAATAAATCATAATAGACCATATTAAAACAACTAATATTCCTGTTTTCCAAACGCAGGCAATGGCAGGAAATAATAATAAAAACAGAATAGGAACTAAAGCATATATAATATAAACTATACAATAATTTCTAACATTTTCTTTCATTTTTTTTTTATATTTCGAAAATGAAAGATATATTCCGAGGAAAAATGGTTCAAAAATTTGTCTTATGTGAATAGGAGAAGATTTCATAGTTTTCGAATTAATAAATTTCCAAAATATAGTAAATAATGTGCCTCCTATAATAAAAGTTGTTAGAGTATTCATATAATATAATATTATATAATTATTAAATTAAATATAAATTAAAAATTAATGGATATAATATAGTAATATATAAATTATGTCAAAATATGTAGTTCATGTATGGAAAAAGGGGGAAATGCAAAAAACAAAGATAAATGAAGATCAAAATACATCATTTTATTTGGGAGAATTAGAAACAGAAATGATAATGAGGTCACAATCAGAAGAATTGGTAAAATCCAGTTTAAAAAAGAGCACATTATCGAAACGGCTATCTAGTAGAGATAAAGTAGGTAATATATCAAGGAATCCATATTTAATAGGTAATAATTATTTAGAAGATTTACGAATACAAGATACATTTTTGAGACCAAAAATAAGTGGTTTTGAAGAACCTAAAAAAGAATAAAGAAATAAGTATTTAAATAGTATGTGACAATAACACTTATAATGTCATCTAATTTACAGACACAAAATAGTTTATTATTAACAAATTTGATGAAATTTTATGAGAAAGATAATAATTTAGATAAAATATTGAATATTATTAACGGTGAATCAAAAATTTCTTTGAGATTAATTGATTGGTTTTCAACAAATTATAGTAAAAAAAATTTTGTGGTATATACATTAAAAAACCACGAAGATAAAGCATACAGATTTAAAGTTTATATAGATTACAAATTAAAATTAAAAGCGTATTCTAAAAAAAGATTTGATCCATTTTGTCGTTGGGATAGAATAAATATACCATATAAAGAAGATAAGTTTATTCAGACTACGATAGGTCAATTAAATTTTTTTAGATGGGTTTTAGAGAATAAGATAATAGATTACATAGAAAAACATTATGATGAAATAAATAATGATATGAATAAAAGAAATAGTTCAACGAAAAGTAAAAAGAAAAAGGATAATAAAATAAAAACAAGAAAGCTAAGAGAAGAATTGTCTGTATCTGCTTCTAAAAGTATTAAGAAAGAAGAAGTTGAAATCGTAGTATCATTTAAATAATAACAATTTACTAATTTACAAATAATATTATATAATTGATAATATTATCTAATAGAATAATATATGAAGATACTTTTAATCATTGGAATTATAATTATATTTGTATTACTATTTTTTATTTATAAAAAAAGCAAGGGAGAAGATTTAATGGATTTTAGTATAAATGAAGGTTTCAATGCTGACGAAGAAGTGCCTTATGATGATCTGATGATTTCTGAATTCGAAATGGATAAATTAGGTGGGGATCCAGATCCTTTATCAATTCAAAATCGAGAAGAAGCCAAAGTAAATATGGTTATGCTTGAAGATAAAGATGAGGCAGATGAAAGAGCAAAAAGTTTTACTGCTAGCGATTATGGCCAATTAAATGCAAAACAAAATGAAATGCTGAATCAAGCAAATACTTGGATTGATGAAACAGCAGCATATCGAGCACAAGGTCAGGGAAATTTATATGAAGATAAAATTAATGACCTCGGAAATAATATGGCAGAACCTCCAAAAGATGATAATGGGAATGGTATAAGTGATTTTATTCAATTAGATAACCAAGGTTCTAAGATGGATACAAGTTTTTTAGATGTTCCCGATAAAAAAGGATTAGTTGATAAGATGGAAGCTCCTGATGAAAAAGAACACGATATGTTATCTCAAGATTTTGAAGTTACCGGAGATGAAGATTCGGCTCCAAGTAGTATGTTACATGAGAAGACATTTTCAGGTAGTGATGGTTCTCATCATAATGATACTGATATTGGTAAAAAAATTTCTAAATGCGAAGAAGTAAAACATTGTGGAGAATTAGACGATGGTGATTGTGGATTTTGTGCGGACGATGGTTATGGTAAATTTTATTATGGATTTGGAAATAAAAATGGACCAATGACAAATGTTTGCGCTGAAAAGAAATGGACAACTAATAAAGATCAATGCATGGAATTACAGGATAGAAAAAAATGTGATGAAGCAAAAGATGATTGTGCTTTTATACCTCCACATAAAGATAATAATGGTAATGAATTATGTGGTTATTGTCCAGCTACAGGAAAAGTAATACCTATGACAAAAGATAAAAATGTAAAATATGGCGCTGGTAAATGGATTACTAATGATAGTTGTCAATATGATTGGCGAGAACTAGGTTTAAAATCACCTTTATTAAAAAGTGATGATTGTGCTGCTTTTGCTGAAGCAAATCCTTGTATTACGCCATATCACAGCACGGGTATAAATCCACTTAAAAAGGGTAGCGCTCATTCAAAAAAATGTTTAAAAGATTTATGGGAGAAAACGTCTGGTTGTACAGGAGAAAAACCATATAGTGTAACATTCGATGATCTAGTAAATAATAAAATACCTGATATAATGAATACTAGAAGAAATTATAAGGATATTCAGAAAGGTATGAAAACGACATATACAGATATGATTAATAATGATGGAGCAAAACGTTCAATAGGAACAGTTATTAAAAGTTCTATGTGGTGTGATAATAAAGAAAGTGAAGCAAATCCTTGTGATAACAAATATCATGGCACGGGGAACGTAAATAATGACAATCATGAAGCTAGGGAATTATGTAGGGAGAGAGTGTGGAGAAATTCTGGTTGTGAAGATGCTGGCAAAGAAAATCCTCAATTTAAAAAAGAAAAAGGAAAATTTCACCCTGAATATACAAAGATATTGAATGAATCTTCGGCTGAATATAAATCACGCATTATGGATTTGCCTGTAATAGCAAATAAAAAAGGTTCAAAAGCAGATTATCCTAATAAAGTTAAGGCGTCTCAAGGCTGTTATGGAAGAGACCCTCCGCCACGTTCAGAAGAATATCCCGGGTTTTTTATGAATTATACACATAAAACTTCATATGGTTCTGTAAAATTATGGGGTTATTTATATGAAATGAACAATCAAGGATTATGGCAATTATTTTGGGTTGCTAGAAAAGATGGTTCTCGAAAAATAAATAGAGAACAATATAGAGCAAAAAGAGGTGATAATGAACAAGTTAAAAAGGAAAAATATGCAAAACAAAGAAAATACTTTGGTTGGCCTGGTATTCCAGCCGAAGATATAAAAATGAGCGGAGCAGAGAAATATATATCTATTGATGACATGGTATTGGAAAAAAAATGCGATGCGAATGAAGAAAATCCAGTATCGTATTGTGGAAATAGTTGTAATAAAGTATTATCAGAATTAAATGATAAATTTCCACGTCCTCAAGATTGTATTGTTAGTGATTGGAGTGGTTGGACTGTGTGTTCGAAACCATGTAAAACTGACGGGTCAGCTGGTAAAAGAACAAGAGCAAGATTTATAATTGAAAAAGCAAAAAGAGGAGGACAAGCTTGTCCTACACAAAAAGGCTTATTAGAAGAAGAAG
>Ga0181395_1000873_pt1 | contig 12555 bp, 7 predicted proteins | sample 18SPOviralmetaG_FD_130124 | JGI IMG/M metagenome (GOLD analysis project Ga0181395, IMG submission 130124) | Marine viral communities from the oligotrophic San Pedro Time Series (SPOT) site, San Pedro Channel, CA, USA - 18 SPOT_SRF_2010-12-16 | ecosystem: Environmental > Aquatic > Marine > Strait...
TGCTGAATCCCAAATGAGGGAACCAGTATCGGTATTCGGTGCAGTTGCATCTTTTACATGGATACCACCATTTGTTGCTCCTGTTCCATTTAATTCGATGATGTTATCACCAATCTGAACAGTAGTTGAATCAACAGTTGTAGTTGTTCCTTGTACATCTAAGTTACCAACAACAGTTAAATCGTTTCCGATAGTTACATCATCTGGTAAAGAGATTGTTACTGTGTTATCTGTTACTGCGGTTGTGATTTCATTTGCAGTACCTGCGAATGTCAAAGCATTATTAATTAAATCAACAGTATCATTTCCAGTTGAACCACTAATATTTAAGTTAGTTGCTAAACCAGTTAATCCACTACCATTACCAACGAATGAACCAGTGAAAGTTGAACCTCCATCTGCATCTCCGAAGTTATCACCACTTACTCTACCAGTTCCGAAATCGGTTGCCTGATTTGAAAGTAATGAAACGATTTGTGAAGAACCACTAACAACTGTCTCAGCATCTAATCTTGTTTTTACTCTTGCGTTTGTAAAGTATAAATTTGTACCTTCTGTTAAGTTAGTAGTACTTGAACTTGATTCATCTATAAGTTTTATCCAGCTACCACCATGTGCGAAATATCCTTTACCAGTTCCATGTACATGAGCGAACATACCATGATAAGTTCCTGCGTTTGGTAAATCTGATTCTGCAGAGTAAACATTTGAATATAATACTTTACCTGTTGTAGTAATATTAAATGCTTGTGCATCTAAGTTACCTCCTAATTGTGGAGTTGTATCTTCTACAACATTGTTTATAGAAACTGCTTCTGCTCTTGCATTTGTAAAGTACAAGTTAGTTGAACCTTCAGTTATTTCATCTGAATTATCTTTTGTTGCAATTTGTGTGGCAATGTATGCCTTAACAGATTGTTGTGTTGGAAATTTAGTTGCCGAATCTGATGAGAAGTTATCTTCATCAACACCAACTAAACTAATAATTTGTGCCGAAGCAGAAACTACACTATCACCACCTGTATTTAAATATCTTGTATCAAATGCAGATGTAAGTTGACCTGAACCAGAGATTACAGTTTCAGCATCTAATCTTGCTTTTACTCTTGCATTTGTAAAGTATAGGTTTGATGAATCTTCAGAAACATCTGCAGTGTTAAATCCAGTTTTATCTGCATCATTAAGAACTACTTGAGATGAACCAGAAAATATACCTGTTCCACCTGTTTGAGCGGATGCTTTAACTTCAACATTACCACCCTTGTTTAAGATATATAGTTTTTGGTCATCTGTATCGTAGAATGGAATACCATCTACTGAAGTATCATAGGATGCACCAGTTAAGTCAGGTACAGATGTACCTTGTAAAATTTTGTTTGCAGGAGTTGCGGTTGAACCATCAATACCTACAAATAAGAGGGAGTCTCCATTGGTAGCTGTAATTCCTGATGAACCTGTGATTACGAGTAATTCACCCGCTCTCTTAGTTGCAGACCCAACGGTTTCTAACGCACCTCTTCTATGTTTAATAATTTGTGCCATTTTTTATTTTTTCCTTTTTAATTAAAAAATTAATCGAAAACCTTTATTTGTTCAACAGGACATTTGCCTAAATATATGAACTCTATGTAGAGTTACGAATATAAATATAATAATCTATGAGAATAGTGAATTTTTAAAGTGATTAGTTATATTGAACCACCATCTATTGTAGTTTTCTGTACACCTCCAGTAAAATGAGCTGAACCTGTATCAAGATTAATTCCATCAGAATTTAGAAAAATACCATTACCAGGGTCTAATTCCAATACTACATTTCCACTTGATGCACCACCTTTAATACCTTCATCAGATGTAAATACAGCAGTGATATCACCACTACCACCTCCTCCACCACCCTCAAGTGAAGATAAATCAATTGAAGATGAAACCCTCGTTGAACCAGCTATATCTTGACCAAATAAAGTTAGGGTTGATGTTGAACTATCAAATGATGCGGATACAAACGAACCACTATCAAAAGAAAACTGAGAAAATGCGACTGTATCTTCAAATGTATTTACATAATCTGCTAATGTAACATTAGCCTTATATAAAGAACCACTATCTTGTACATATACAATCTGACCATTAGTAAAATAGTTTACAGATGTTGAATTTAAATCACTTGAATTATATACCTTAAAGGCACCCTTAATTCTTTGAATATCAGCTAGTATTTCATTAGCTGATATTGCTCCTGAACTTAATTGTAGATTTGTGGTTATATTTAATGGCATCTTTTTTTTCCTCTATCCTTATAAATATTTTATTTTTTAAAAATCTCCAAGTGAACCACTACTTGGTAATACTTTTAATCTCATTGTTGTTCCTGAATTTTGTCCTTTTGTTCCTATTACATTCCACTCTGTAAATCCATCTTTTGCCGAATCTAACACAATAGAGTGTATTACGGTTGAAGCTACTCCTAATGGTGCACCTGTACCATCCACATATTCTACTAAAACAAATTCTCCTGCAGTACTTCCACCAAATGAATCTGTCATAGATGTTGGTACACCACCCATTGATGAACCACTTGGGAAAACTATAATTGTTTGTACTCCATTTGCCCAACTCATAGCTCCTGCTGATGCAGATATTGCTGTATTTAAATCTGAACCACTTACTGTTGCGGCCAATGTTGCAGTTTTACTTCCTGCTAATGAAATCGTTGTACTTCCTATATCACCTGCTTTAAATTTATAATATGGTGATGCAGTATTTGCCGTATAAGCAGTTACTTCTGGTGGAGTATCACTATTTAGAGTACTACCACCCATTACTGCTAAATAGTTAGAATTAAATCCTGCAACTGTTCCATAATTTGAGTAGTAAATATAAATCTTACCATTATTTGCAGATTGGTCAACTGTTATTGTTTCACTTGTTAAAGTTACTGATTCTGAATAACTATCAGTTACAGTTATGTTAATTGTATATGTTCCTGCCGATAATGAACCAGTTGGTTGTATTTCAAATGGGGATGATGAACCACTTACATCAAATTTACCACCATCTGTTCCCGCGAGCGTGATTGTGAACGGTGAATTCGATTCCGTATCTGATACTATCAATGAACCTGCATCAGAACCACTCGTTGAGTTATCACTTTCATAATTCGATGATGATACAAATGAAGCTGCTGGTGATTGATTACCAAATAAAGTTGCAGTTACCGAACCACTTCCTATATTTCCATATTGGTCTGAGAATGTTATTGTAGAACTTATATTATCTCCACTTTGAGTTACAGAACCACTTAAATCTAAACCTAATGTTAAATTACCACTATTATCAATAGAAATTGCCTGATTTGAAGAAGTAAATGATTGAACCACAGGTGAACCATATGATGGTGAGTAAGATACACTTACTTGTGCCGTATTTCCATTGTTATATCCAGTTGCATCTCTGAATACATCTCCACTTTCGGCAGATTCTATAATATAGATAGAAGTATCACCACCAAGTGTTCCTAAATCAGATTGTGCAATCGTTATTGTATGTCCTTCTGTATTTGTTCTGAAAGAATGTACATCATCTACCGATGAACTGAATGTATAATTTGATGCACTTAGTTGTGAGTTTGCAGTTACTAACCAAGTATTAGAATTTTGTGTAAATGTTAATTGATTTGATGAATCTGAGAAGGTTACACCATCATAATCAATACCATCCGACTCAGTATCACTAAATGTTAATGTTACCAATGTTCCACCTGAACCAGTTGCCTGGTTTGTATTCAATATAGATGAATTACTAAATGTAATATCAGGTGCATTGTTTGTTGTTACATTCACCGATATACTTCCACTTCCTATATTTCCATATTGGTCCGCGAAGGTGATATTTGATGAAATAACATCTCCACTTAATTGACCACTACCACTAATGTTAGTACCAACAGATAAGTTACCACTTGAATTTACATCAATCAATGCATTTGAAGAAGTAAATGATTGTACAACTTGTGAACCATAGTTTGGTGAGTAAGAAACTGATAAATCTCCTTGTGTTCCTGTTCTACCATTTGAATTTGTTACTATGTTGTTACCATTTACAGCAGATTCTATAACATAGAATGTACCATTTGTACCTAAAGTACCTATATCCGCTTGAGAAATAGTTAATGTTCTATCATATGATGATGATTTACCAAAATTATCAAAAACATTGAGTGTATAATTGTAAGTTTGAGCAGATAAATTAGATGCCGCTTGAATATCAAGTGATGATGAGTTTGAATTGTTATATTGTAATTGGAATGATGAAGCATCTGTACCACTTAATGATGATGAGTATGGAGTATCTCCCTCAGTATCAGTAATTGTTACATTTACTAAATCAGTACCAGTTGTTGCTTCGTTTGAATTTAAATCACCAGTTACATCTGTGAAAGATGCACTTGGATGGTGATTATCAAATACATTTACAGTTACATTACCAGTATCTATGTTACCATATTGGTCTGAGAATGTTATAGTTGATGTTATCGTATCTCCACTACCAGTAGTTGAACCACTTATATTCAATCCAAGTGTTAAATTACCACTATTATCAATAGAAATCGCCTGATTTGATGATGTGAATGATTGAACAACAGGTGAACCGAATGAAGTTGAGTATGAAACTGAAACTTGTGAAGTATTTCCTCCACCAAATCCACTTGCATCTCTAATTGAATCACCACTTTGACCAGATTCTATAATATATGATGTGGTATCTCCACCAAGTGTACCATTATCTGCTTGTGCAATGGTAAATGAACCACTTTCTTTGTTTGTTCTGAATCCATGAACATCTTGAAGTGATGACGTATATGAATATGTACCAGCAGGTACTGAAGTATTGTTTACTAATAACTTCATTGATGGAGTTGATATAGAAGGAGTGAAATAAGTTGTATTATATCCCTCAAAACTCAATCCACTATTAGGTATCGAATCACTTTCGGTATCTGATATAGATAAAGATAGTATTTCTTCTGAACCAGTTGCCTGATTTGTGTTTAAATTAGAAGTTGATGTTGAACTTATAGTTGGTGCTTCGTTTGTAGTTACACTCACACTTAAGCTATCAGTAGTTGTTGTACCAAATGTGTTTGTAAATGTAATTACTGAATCAATTGTATCACCACTACCAGTACTTGAACCACTTATATCCAATCCTATCGATAAATTACCATTTGAATTGATTGAAATTGATGGTTTTGATGATGACCATGTACCACTTTGGTTAGAACCATAATCTGCCTGTGTTCCTGTTCTACCATTTGAATTAACTCTAACTAAATCATTACTAACCGATGATTCTATTATATACGGACCTGCTGGCCAGTTATCTGAAAGTGTTGCTGGTGTATCATCATCGATGTTTATTGTAATTAACCCTACTGCAGAATCTGTATTGTAAGAATCAGTTACTTGAACTCTATAAATGTATCTGTTTATTAAATCTGAATTTATATAAACACCTGTTTTTCTTGTTATCACACCACTTGAACTCATTTGGAATGGATTTTCGTGTGGGTCTGTTAATTGTGATGAACCACCATAAGAACCACTTGAAACATTACTACCATCTAATAGAATTTGGTGTAATTCAAAGTTTTTAAATGTTATTGTATCACCTTCACTATCAGCAGATGATATAGTTCCAACAGTTGCCCCATTTGAACTATTCTCATTGATAGAAGATAGTGTTTGGTTGTTTACAGTTGGTGTTGCGTTATCAACAACATTAACAGTAATAGGTAAAGTTGCTATAGAATCCGAATCTTGTCCTGCTTCATAGTGTTCATCTGATGCGGATATACTAAATGTATAAGTTGTTTGTGATTCATAATCCAATGAACCTGTATTTTGTCTAATATCAACATAAGTTGAGTATTTTGTTATATCAAAGTGGTTGTTATCAATAGAAGATGAGTGAATTGTAATAGTATCTCCATTTGCATCTGTAAAATATACTCTTTTTACCAAAGTATCATTAGCTGAACTTTCGTTTAAGTTAGAAGTTACTGATGTTATGATATTTCCACTTGTAGAAGTTTCTCTAAATACTGGTGTTGAGTTTGGAGTTACAAAAACAGTAATATCTTTTTCAACAGTTGAGTTAAATGTATCAGTTGCTGTTGCGGTAAAGGTATGTCCATGTACTCCACCAACTAAATCAGTATTAAATGATGATGATTCTGCTAATGCATTTAAAGTTAGAACACCATTTGATGCAACTCTAACTAAATCATCAGTATATGAAGAAGCTGTACCAAATGAAAGTGTTTGTCCTTCAGGGTCTGTTCCTGCAATAGTTACAATCGTTGTACTACTTGGTGTATATTCTGCAATTGTTTGATTACCAGTTGTAATTGAGGGTGAACTATTTGGATAAAATACAGCATTTAAAAAATCTGTTATAGAACCACTTGTACCAGGATTAAATGATGCTGAAAACAATTGTGGTAATTTATCTTGTGATACGATTCTATTTCCATCAAAATCTGTTGAACCTCCACTTGAACCACTTAATGCATATCTTATATCATAAGAAGATGTTAATTGTGAAGAACCACTTATTGTACCACTTGGTATTTCTGTTTTAGAACCACTTAGTAATCCACTTGGAAGTGAAGTAATATACGATGAAGTTACTGCACTTAAACCATCAACTTCTGTTTGTATTGATGATGTAAATGTGTTAAGTGATGAAATATCTGTTTTAGAACCACTTAAAATACCAGTTCCATCAGTTGAGAATGATTCTGATATGAATCCTAATGATGTTATTTGTGCAGAACCACTAATTGTTCCTTCAGGTGTGCTATCTCCACTACTACTTACAAATCCTAATGATGTAATTTGAGCCGAACCACTAATTACACCTGTTGGTAGAGCATTTGTAGTATCAATTGATATTACCCAATATCCATCATAATAAACATAGAGGTTACCATCATCAGATTTCCACCATAAATCACCTTCAGATGGTAAATTTGGTGCAGAATCAGAAACAGTTACATTTGAACTACCTCCACTTGCAGAAGATGATATAATATAGTTACTACCATCTACATTTATTGTTATATTTTCACCAGCAACTATCGAACCACTAAATACACCATCAGAATCTAACTTAGATTTTATAGTTGAATCGATTGATGATGTAAATGTTTCAAGAGCCGTTAATCTTTGTCTACTTGAAGTGTAATGATTTGCAAATGCCGTATCATTTGTTGTATCTGTTGAATTTACTAAGTTTACAATCTCTACAAATTGGTCATAATCTGAGTTTGCTCCACTTAATATATTATCTATTCTTGTTTTTTCGGTATCAATCCTTGAATCAATGGATGAACTAAATGAACCACTTACTACTCCACTTGGAATTGATGTTAAATACGATGAGGTTTGAGAAGATATTGCATCTACTTCGGTTTGTATTGAACTTGTAAAAGTATTTAGTGAATCAATTAATGAAGCATCACTTCCACTTACATCAGATGCACTAATTGTGATAATTCCACTACCAGAAGTAATTGTTACATTCGTACCACCAACCAACGAACCACTTATAACATCAGTTCCATCTAAATTCCTTAGTACAGAACCACTTACTACTCCACTTGGAATTGATGTTAAATAAGATGATGTTTGTGAAGATATTGCATCTACTTCTGTTTGTATTGATGAAGTAAATGTATTAAGTGATGAAATATCAGTTGAACTACTCTGAGATATAAAACCTAATGATGTTATTTGAGCCGAACTACTAATTGTTCCACTTGGTAATTGTGATTCTATCGAACCACTAAGTACATTTGTTCCATCTAAAGTTCGTAATACCGAACCACTAACTATACCAGTTCCATCTGTTGAAAATGATTCGGATATGAATCCAAAATCAGTTATTTGTTGAGATGAGGATATTATTCCCTCTGGTAGTAAAACAATTATTTGTCCTGAACCAGATACAAGTCCACTTGGAATATTTTGTAAATTTGTTGACCAATCTGCTCCTGCACCACCTGCAGAAATACCTGTTATTCTTGAATCAACTGATGAACTAAATGATGTAAAGGTTGAACCACTTATGATTCCACTTGGGATACCACTTAGTTCACTCCACGAGGATGCTCCACCACCACTTCCAGTCGGTATAGTTATAGTATTACCACTTGAGATTGTAAGTTGGTCTCCAACAATAGAAAGTATTTGAGAATCAGAGCCAGTATCATCTGTTGCTCCTAAATCATTAGAAATAGTATATGTACCACCAACTTCTTGAATTGTAATACCAGTACCTCCAATAAAACTTGGTGTACCTTGTACATCAGTATATCTAACACCATATATTGGGCCAGAGGAAGAAATAGATGATGCAGTTATGTTACCAAAAATGGAATTTGAACCGGTTGCGATAAACGAACCAGAAACTTTAAATTCCCCTTCAATAACTGAAGCGGTTACTACACCTTGTATCTGTTTACTTGCAATTAAAGTTGCCATATTATCTACTCACTATTTTACCTTTTACTGAAAAATCTGTATTAACTATTAACTGAGGAGCTAAAGTTATATTTTCAGTAAAACTAATTACTATATTTGTTCCATTATCAGTAACCGAGTAAGAATCTGCATCTTTTTTTACACCTTGTAAATAAACATCAACATAATCAGAAGATGAGTCTACCTTTATATCTTCAAATACAAATTTCTTATTAGATAAAGTAAGTGTAAATAATACACCACTTAAACTAATAGAATCTGGTATATGAGTAAATATTGAAGTATCTTCAATTACCTCTTGTACCAAATTTTTAAATCTGCTTTTATCATTAAAAGGAGTTACTATATCAGGTTTTTTCTTACTCATACTAAATCTATATCTCCTTCAATTTTTATATCATCATCACCTTCTAAATTATATTGAAAGTTTGATTTTTTAAACTTTATATATAAATCATTATTAACTTGTTCTTTTATATAATCTCTTTCAAGAATATATTGACCATTTATAAATATATCAAATCTTGCGTGTTCCTTTCTTAAAGGTCTTAAAAATGATTCCAAATCTTTCATTTTAGCATTTTCAAGTTTCCATATAAAATATGTTTGATGATTCAAATTATGAGGCACCAATTTATATTCATCTGGTTCATGTACTTGTTTTAATATTTTTTGTAAATCTTTAATAGCCATTTTATAATTCTATAAATTTTCCTGTTATACCAATTTCATCACTACTACTTAAAATATATCCTAATTCAGTTGATGTAGATTGTAAATCAGTAGGATATGTTCCACCTACCGAAAGTGAACCTGTTGAAAAATTAAACTCTATTTCATTATTTGCATATGAACCAGTATAAGAATATTTTGTAGATGGAATAAATACCCCATTAACATAAACTCTAAACCAATCATTTGTATCAAATACACCATTTAATTCTGGTGGTAACTTAGGAAGTTCTACATTTGATAATTTAACACTATCACTATCTACAAAAACTGTTTCTTGTGAACCCCTTATTGACATAAAATCAATTACATCTGAATATTCGTTATACAATTGTTTTTCTACTGTTTTACCGGTTACATTTGAACCTAATCCTGTTAAATCAGTTTCAGTACCCCAAACTACTTTTTTTGGAGTAATTGATTTTTTATGAGTTGATTGGTTATCAAATTGTTCTGGTAAAAGATAAGCATAAACAGCCATTGTAAAGTTTGTTCTAACTATTCTTTGAGAACCTTCACTTACCTCAGTTGTATTATCAAAATTATCTATTTTTACTCTAAACTTAAAACCATCTTTATCTCCCCAATATTCATCGGTTGCATATTGAAACGCTTCTACAATTTTATTCATGTGTTCTGTAAAATCAGTCCAAATGATTACTTCATATGTAATGTTTACATAATCAGGCATTACAACATCAAATAATTCAACAGGTCTTTTAGTACCTGTCATAGCTGAAAATTTATCGTATTTGTGTTTTTTAGAATATCTCGATACTGATGGATAAGAAATGTGTCTATTCATTGTGTTAGCAAATGAATCATCTCTTGCTATAGAATTTCTCTTGAACATTATTAAAGGAATCTGTAACATTCCTTTTTTATCTCTTAAAAACCCATCTTTTTGAATAGATTTCCATCTTTCAGGATTACCATATACAACTGGTATCTTTTGTTTTTCTTCAAATATTTCAACAGTAGGCAATACAGTATCAATCATATGTTCTGCCATTGCTAAATCAACATCATATAATTTTACACCTTTTCCTTTTTCAATACTTTCTTTTTTGTATTGTAGGGCTCTGTTTACAGGTTTATTTTTTAAAGGGTCAATTGCCATTAGTGATATGTCCTTTCATCTATTTGAATTTGACTTCTTCTTACCATAAACCCAACACCAATAAGTGTGTTGTTAGAATTTTGGAATGTATTTGTTTCTTTATCATAAACTTGAGGTTGTCCACCAATTCTTTGGTTTTCTCTTATGTTATCCATTTCATAATAAATACCATCAAATAAAATCACATCACCTATTTCAGGATAACCAACTGTAAGGTTTTGGATTGCCTCTGTTGGAACTAAAGTACCATTTATATCTCTTACCTTTGGTACTGCAAAAGAAGTTTCTCTCAATCGTTCTCTATTGAACCTAAATTCAACTGCTTGTTGTTTATCTGCACCAAATCCCTCATATACAACATTCATAGGCTCCCTATCAACTATACACATTACAGTTGAAGGTGCTCTCCAAACCTTTCCTAAAGATTCACCATATAGATTAGTTTTTGTTTCACCAACTGATACCTTAAATAAAGTTACAGCTTGCTCCACCACATAATCCACTACTTCTTCAGAAATAGTTTTTATAAAATCTACATCTTTTGCATTGAAAAACTTTGGCATAATATTATCCTACATAAATATTTAATGGAACTCGAGTCATTACTTGTTGTTGTTGTTCAACCATAGCTGCCTCATTCTCCATTCTTTGTTTTTTACTTACCTCATTCAGATTCTCTCTTAATTGTTCAACAAGAGCATCTTTTTCTGTTTGTGCTTCAGCTCTTAATGCTGCACCATCTAAAGAAACTTCTGAACCTGGTATAGGAACAGTTGAATATTTTTCTCTAACTGCACCTAACATCTCTTTTGCCAAAGCGAGTGTATATTTTCGTATCCATTGTTTACCAACATCATTTATTTTAGTATATTCAGCAAAATTATATCCTACGTTTGAGTAATCTGATACTACATTAGGAGTTATGATTGTTGAATTTTCTCTTCTATCTTTTACAACTTGATATTCAAACCATAAAGGGTAAGATGTTGTTGGTTTTGGAAATATTTGTAATTTATTGTTTACTATATTAAATGTATGTGCTGATTTTCTGATTTGGTCGTTGAATTCAATCTGTTGAATCCTTAACATATCCTCATAAATTGGCATCAAGATAAATTGTGCCGCTGGTGAGAATGAACCGAAACCAAATTCATCAATCAAGTTAAGAGTTCCTTGTCCACTTACTGAGTATGGGTCAAAGAATCTTTGAATTGCTGGAGTTGATTCGTAAAATACTTTCGTTACATCAATTCTTTCTCCACTTTCAGAAACATCTGCAAATAAGGTTTGTAAATCGTATTCTTGAGAACCAGTACCAACTGTAATATAATCTTTCTTTATATCAGTTCTACCACCAACATTAGCAAAATTACCATAGGTTTCTGCTATTGTTGCTATATTATTAAGTTCCGAACCAATTACTGATTGACCAGTATAATTAGAACCAGTTGCCTGTCCTTCTAATGCTCCGAGGTTATTTCTTATATTAAATTGGTTTACTTGAGATGAGTATTCACTCACTGCTTCTTCAAATACCGCAAAGAAATTATCACCTTCTAATTCAACATCTATAATAGGATATCCTAATCGTTTAGCACACCAAGATGCAACTTTTGGTGCATCTGTTTGAAATAATGAATCAGAATCATAAATTCCAAATGGTGTTGATGAACCAGAAGTAAATGATGATGTTCCTGTCCACACTCTTGCTTGAGACATATATTTTTCTCCTTTACTTATACAATTATACTCTTATAAATATAAATTATTTGAAAAGGAGAGTATAAAGCAAAAAAAAGAGGGAACTTTCGTTCCCTCTAATTTTATCATCACTATTGTAATGACCTATTTACTAAGTTTATCAACTACTATAAGTTAGATAAATCTTTAACATAGATTTTACCATAGAATTCTGGTCTTACCATTTTCTTAGCGTATCTAGTCATTACACCTCTTCTTGGTGTAAAGTTAGTTGGGTCATATACAAGAGGAGTCATGATTAATGGTACATACGGTGCATATACAGCTCCAGTTTCAAGGAAGTTACTTCCTTTAAATCCTAATAAGATTTCGTTAGAAGTCATATAAGGGTTTTTGTAAACTGTGTATCTGTTTGCAATAGAACCAACAGTAGTTACACCAGCTGCGAAAGATGAA
>Ga0181395_1000874_pt1 | contig 12551 bp, 17 predicted proteins | sample 18SPOviralmetaG_FD_130124 | JGI IMG/M metagenome (GOLD analysis project Ga0181395, IMG submission 130124) | Marine viral communities from the oligotrophic San Pedro Time Series (SPOT) site, San Pedro Channel, CA, USA - 18 SPOT_SRF_2010-12-16 | ecosystem: Environmental > Aquatic > Marine > Strait...
TCAAAGAAGTTCTTTAAAGTATCTCCACTAACTATCCAATCTAACCACTCTAATGGGTTGTCTTTGACTTTGAAGTTACCTTTTAATCCTAGTTGTATAAGTCTCCTATCTGCTAAATATCTCATATATTGTTTAACGTCCTTAGATTTAAGCCCATGTACACTACCCATCTCGAAGGCAGCATCTACTACGGCATCTTCTAAATCTACAGCATCTCTAAACATTTGATATATATCTTTCTTAAAGGCATCATTAACGACTCTAGGATGCTCCTCACAGTACTCTCTGAATAACCTAACCATACCCTCGCAGTGCATTGTTTCGTCCCTTACAGACCACTCTACAATCTCACACATGCCCTTCATTTTACCGTATCTCTGATAGTTGAGTAGCATAACAAAAGCTGAGAATAATGACATGCCTTCATTAAGTACAGATCTAGCAATAGCTTTACCTAAACCTGCTACAGAATTAGCATCTATATCAGTCATAAAGTCTATCTTATCTTTCATCTGTTCATACTCTAGAAAAGCAGAGTATTCTTCTTCAGGTAATCCTAAAGTATCATTAAGCAATGCATAGCTTCTTTGATGTACAAATTCTCTATTTGCAAAGCTAGTTAGCATAGCTCTTATCTCATTATTTTTAAACTTAGGTATGTAGCACTCTAGATAGTTTGTACCTACAGCTACATCACTTTGTGTAAACAACCTAAGTATTTGAGTAATATGATTTTTCTCAGCATCAGTTAATTTACCAGACTGCCACTGTGCTACATCATCTTGTAACTTACACTCCCATTCACCCCAATGAGCCTTCTCTGATTTAATTGCATAGTCTACAGCCCAAGGGTATTTAAAGGGCTTGTACGTTTTTGAAGGTGACAATAAGCTCATAGTTCTATCTCCATGTTGTTAAAAGGGGTATATTAGATACGGATGTATCTATTAGGGGGTAGGAATAGTTGTATAGAAAACTACGAGTTTTGCAAGCTATTTTTTGGCAATGTCATAGTAGTTAAAACTGTCTCTTTTTCCCTTATATCTACTTTATATCTCTTTGTAATCCATCCCTTTGGTATATTCATCCGACCATTACTTTCTGGTTCGGCCCAAGTTGTTGCTATCATTACTGCTTTTTTATTTTCTGCTATTAAAAATCCTACAGATACTACTTCTGCTAATTCAGCTTCTCTAGTTTCACTCCATCCATGATCTGATAAAGCATCTCTCCAATGAATTACTTCTACTGAATCAATATCTACTTTATTTTCTTTCTTACTCTTCGTTGGTTTTGTTGTCTTTATCATCTTTCTTTAGCTCTATTAATTTTAATTTATTTAATGGTACTTGAAAAAACATTTCACCTGAAGGTACATACCTATTAGGTACTTCTACTACTGGCGATGCTTCAACATCTTCTCCTTTAATAAAGAAAGCAAATTCCTGTTCATTATTAATGATGAAAAAATGTGTCGTCCTACCGTACTTATTGAAGTCCAAATACTTTGCTTTTCTATGGGGTATTTGGCAAGTTTTATATTTAAAATCTTTACCTTTCCATGCACGTTTAATCTCCATTTCACAATAAAAATTCTGAGTTACAGTAATGTCTGTTACCTTTTCATCAACACACAAATCAGGACCATATTTATCTGGGTTATCATAGCAAAGATATCCTAAGTCCTGCCAATATTGTTTTCCAATATTTCTAGCTAACTCATCATTAGCTTTAAATAATTTATAATCAAATTTTTTTCGTTTATCCATGACAGCTTATGCACTCCTCTGCATCTTTTAAAGCATTTCGTTGTACTTGTGTACTAACTTTTTCAGCTTGATTACCAGAGCTAGTACGAAGATAGTAAAGCCCCTTTAACTTTTGTTTCCATGCTTTTATATGAACAGAGTTTACATAACTCTTATCACTGCCTGATGGAAAGAATAAGTTAACTGATTGTCCTTGACATATATATTCTTGTCTATCACCTGCATGTTCTATTACCCATGCTTGATCTATTTCAAAAGCTGTTTTGTATATATCTTTTTCATAATCTGATAAAAAGTCCAAGTGTTGTACAGAGCCTTCATTAATAATAATACTCTGCCAAATCTTTTCAGTATTAGAATTATACTTTTTTAATACTTCAGTTAAATATTTATTTTTAATTAAGTGTGATCCTGCTCTTGTCCTATGCACATACGCATTCGATTTAATAGGTTCGATACTAGCAGTGCAGCCACAAATAATACTGCTATTGGCATTAGGAGCAACAGCAAGAAGATGTGCATTACGAACATTGGTACCAAAAAGATCACCTGGAGTACCACGTTCTGTTGCAAGTAACTTTGTTTCCAATAAGGCTTCATCTTTTATATACTTAAATATTCTTTTGTTTAATGACTTAGCTATAGGGCTTTCAAATGGTGTATTATATTTCTGTAAATACCCATGAAATCCCATAGCTCCCAACCCTAATGATCGTTCTCTAAGAGCACTCTTCTTAGCTTTAATAATTTCTCTAGGTGCATTATCTATAAATGCTTGTAGTACATTATCCAGAAAACGAATTAAATCTCTAACCATAGAAGTTCTTCTCCAATCATCATACTTTTCTAGATTGACAGAAGATAAACAACATACAGCAGTTCTATCTTTATTTGTAGGCAAATGAATTTCATTACATAGATTACTACCGTGAATCTTTAAACCTTGTTGCTTTAAAGCTTCAGGCAATGCTTCATTAGCTGTATCAATAAAGTTAATATATGGAGAACCTGTTCTAAATCTAGCCTCAAGTATACGTTCCCATAATTCTCTAGCTCGAATCCTATCTTTATAGAGACCTGTATGAGGATCTTTCAGTTCAATTATCTCATTAGCCTCAAGTCGTTTCATAAACTTATTAGTTACATTAACAGCATTGAATAAGTTGAAACACTTACGATTAGCATCACCGCCAGTAGGTAACTTAAAATTGATAAACTCAATAATGTCAGGATGATCAATATCCATGTACGCAGCATAGCTTCCCTTTCTAGTTTTACCTTGTTTGTATGCAGTCATTTGACTATCTACAACTTTGAGGAATGGGATTGGACCTGGAGCTTTATCACTGACTGCCCTTACATCAGACCAATGACCTCCAACCCCACCACCTTTAACAGATAACCAAGCAACTTCTGTATTATGTGCAATTAAATCTTCTAATGTATCACCTACATAAGTTAAAAAACAACTAATAGGTAAAGCTTTAAATGACTCACCCCATCTAGGAGCATTGCTAAGAACTGGACTAGCAAACATAAACCATTGTTTACTAGCATAGTTATATATTCTTTGAGCAAACCTATAGTCATCATTACAATAAGCAAGTGCTGCTCTAGCAAAAGCTTCTTGTGGGGAAGACTCTCCTCTAATCATATAATAATCTTTTAGCAATTGTGTTGCTTGTTCTGATAGCAACTTATCCCTAGATAAATTTATCTTTATCTTATCCATTACCAATTAACTCCCTTAGTTTCTTTTAACAACTTTATCATAGCTTTCAAATACCACTCAGCTTTTTCTGCATCTTGCAAAGGTTTATCTTTATTCCACATTCTCATAATGTATTTAAGTATATTACCTTGACAATACGAAATAGCTTCATGCTTACCTAATGTATCTACAATTACATCATAAGTTTCGTATGTACCTTTATTGTAATGTTCAGGATGATTAACCATATCTTTATTAGCTGAATGTTCAAAAGTTTTATACTCTGAAATATTTTTATCTTTAAAGGGAAGTGCTTCTTCACCATGCACTTCTCCACAAGCATCGCAAATTTTAGTTTCTTCTTCTATTTGTTTACGAGCATTTCCTAAATACTCTCCATACAAACTCATTATGCAGTGCCTTCAGTTTTAGTCCATGATGATATATGAGATATATCTTTTTTCTTCTTTAAGTTCTCTAACTCTCCAGACCTAGCCATACTATCCATTTCATCACTAACTCTATCAGCAAAGTCTTGATCTGTATTTAATAAATGAAAGCATGTTACTAAACCATACATAGTATCTTTAAGTAAATCATGTTCAGCATCTTCTAATCTAGCTACTGGCATAATCAAAGCACTTAAATCTACTTTACCTGTCCATTTATTATTTTTAAAAGATGGTTTTATTACAACAGCAACACTATCTTCTTTTAATTTAGATGCTGCACTTTCCATAGTAAGTTCTTCTACTTCTTCACCTTCATCATACATAATGTTTTATCCCTTTAAAATTAATAAACTCTGGTATATCTATTTCTAAATTACAATTCAACCATTCTTTTGGTATAACTTTTGTAGCATATAAAAATTCATGTTTCTCACACCACTTTGCATATGTTGTTTTAGATTTTTTGTTTAATTTTTTATTACTGTTTGTAAATATAAATCTTATATCTAATTCTGGATGTTGCTTTTGTATTAGTATATGTTTACGTCTATCTGTAGGTGTGAACAATCCTTTTGTTTCTATTATTACACCATTAGGTAATATAAAATCAGGTGTATATTTTCTATAAGCTAAATCTTCCCATTCTATTTTTATAGTTTCATAACCTACATCTAACTTAGCTTCAGTTAATTGTTGTTGTACTTGAACTTCGAGACCACTACGATAACCTTTTCTTTTAGAGGCTGCATAAGACTTTGCATTAAACATTTAGTTAACTTTTGTATAACAAACCATCGGGGGTACTTCAGCTTTTGAAACTCTAGATGGCATCTCTTTAAGTCCAGGCCAACAAGCATGTCTATAAGAACACCACGAACACTCTTGTTTTAATTTACGATTACCTGAAGGTTTTTTACGATAAGTTTCAGGTTCATCTTCAAAACATCTTCTAAATTTATTTACTTTTAATTCTTTATACAACTGCTTAGTTTGTGCTAAAACTTTATCTGTATCTAACTGAGGAGAATCTACATGTTTAAATTCTCCTGTACCTTTATTAATAACCCACCAACCATTTGGTTTAGTATTAGTAGCTTTAGCATAACCTGCTAATTGTGCTACATATCCAAAGCTATCTTTTTCAGCTAACGTATCATATGTTTTAAATTTATTTTGGTATGACCAAGGACTTGCAGATTTAATATCAGCAACTCCTGTATCAAATATAATGTCAGGTGTTCCTGGTATCTTACAACCATCACCTAAATCTAACTCAATCTGTTCTCCATTTTTGTATGAAACACCTGAGGCTGTAAGTAAACCTTTAAATACAGCCTCAAGTATGTCACCAATTAACATCATAATAATAAAGTTAGATGATGGAGGAAGGGCCGACTCTGGCTTGTTTTTATCAAACCAGAGTTGGCAATAAGGTCTGCCGATATTAGACATTCTAAGATTAAATTCACCTGTCCTTTTTTCAACAAACTGTTTATTGAGTGCAGTCTCAATATCTTTAACAATATTTTTTATTACTTTTTTAGATAAGATACTATCTTTAGTAGTAATACTATTAAGATGTTTATGAACTGCTAGTTCAATAGGGTTAGTTAACATTACCTGACTCATCAATCTCAACAAACTCGTTAACTAATGCATCAGTTTCCTGTTGCTTTTTAGCATCAATAGATTCTTGATGATTTGTATTAACCCATGTGTTGTAGTTTTCTATCCAATCAGTAAAAGATTTAAAAGTGCCTTGATCATTTTCTGTAATCTCAATTATATTAGGTAGTAACTCTACTCTTGGTACAAAGTATTTATTGCCAGATGCAATCTGTCTTTCATCTGTACCTAATTTAATATGATGTTGTGGTAATAATCTAGACTGTTTAGCCATTTGAGCAATAGGTGTACCTAATGTTTTAAATGCTTCACGATTATCTACTTCATAAATAAATGCAACACTTTCTTGTGGGTCAACATCTAGCCCTTCACTATCAATAGCTTTATCAAATGTAGCCAAACCAAATAATACTCGAACTCTTTTAATACTTTTGATTAAGTTCTTTTGACTTTCTGGTAAAGCTTGATAGTCTTCAATCCAACCACTAGGCTTACCACAGTTAACACCTCCAATGTTATCAATAAGATCTGATTTCAAGTCATTAGCCATGATTGTTTTTACAAACGTGCCTTTGCTATCTCCATTAGCCATTATGTATCTTTTATACATAAACTTCTGTTGGAATAATCTAATCTTTGGATCTTCTTGATAAATCTTATCACCATCAGGTAACTCTAAAGAATACATACCAGGATCTACTACCTTGATAGTTTTCTTTTTACCTTTTATTTCAGTCTCACCATCAATACCTGCATGGTCTATTTTTAATCTAGCTAAATTGCTTTTAGATTTTCTAGTGTCCATATCAGCAGTCATACCCATTGCTGTTGCTAACTGATTGAAACTATTTTTATCTGTATTAAGTGTAACTATTTCTGTAGACATATAATTCTCCTATATTTCTGTCTGTTCTAACCAACTTTTACCTATTTTCATATCTAATTTTAAAGGTACATTAAACTTTATACCCCACCTAGTTCTCATCAAAGATACTAAGTTCCCTTCAACTTCTTTTACAATACCTATTATATCATCCACTTCATCAGAGTGAACATCTATAATAAGACTATCGTGAACTGAGTTTACCACAATACTTTTTAGATGTGTCAATTTGTTTGTCACTTCAACTAAAACTAATGGAACAATATCTGCTGTAGCAAATGATTGTACAGGATAGTTTTTAATCTGAGTAAAGTGGGAAACACTTCCATCTTTTCTCCTTGTACATTCTGGAAAAGCAAACTGTCTACCACTTGGTGTAGTAATAGCACCTTTTGTTAGAGCTTCATTAGCTAATACTTTATGCCATCTTGCAATCCCTTTATACTTTTGTAAAAAGTGTTCATAGTATTTAGCTTCGGCAGGTGTTCTACCATAGCCAGTTGCACCATACAAAGGGGCGAATGTATGCATCTTAGCTACTTGCCGTGTAGTAGGCTGTCCTGCATCAGTAATAACTTTAGCAGTATAACTATGAACATCAAAACCTTCTATTACTTCTTTGATAGCTGTTTCATCTTGACTAAGATAAGCAGCAACTCTAAATTCTAATTGAGCAAAGTCAGCTTCTAGTATCTGTCCATTTTCAAATCTAGATACAAATACTTTTTTAACTGGGAAGGTAGATCCTCTAGGTATGTTTTGCATATTAGGATTAGAACCACTAAACCTACCAGTTGTTGTTATATGTTGATTTAGTTTTACATGTAACATTGAATCTTCTTTTACAAAATTATCAATGCCATCTACAAAATTAGATAAGTAACTAGTAATAGCAGATAGTCTCTTTAACCTATCTAAAAAGTCCCGTGCTTCTGTCATTTGTTTCTTATGGGCTACACTACTTAACATTTCTAAACTACTCTTACTAGTTTTAAAACCATTAGCACTAGCCCATTTTATACTAGACGGTGAAAATTTAAGACCTGCTACAAACTTTGTATCTTCAAGAATAAAGCCTTTAGCATCACAAATTTTACACTTAGTTGGTTTCTTATATCGAGATCCATCTTTTCTTATTTTAAATACACAACCTTTACCTTTACATGTAGTACATTGTTTTGCTTTTGTTTTATATATTGTTTTAAATTGTTTCTTAACTGCTACTTTAAATACAGTACTATCCATATATGGTTGATCATTAATAGTATTTAACCAATTACTTTTAGATAAAGGTTTACGACTAAACAATACCCAAGATAATTGTTCAGGACTATTTAAGTTAATAGGTGTATCACCCATTAGATACTTTGTATATTTTTGTAAGTCAGTTTCTAATTGCAGCTTCTCATCTTCAAACTCTTTACGAACATCTTTAAGTTTATCTTTATCAATTTTAAAACCATTCTGATACATCTTAGATAAACAATAGGCTACTTCATTTGTTAGTTGCACAACTGATAGAAGTGTGCTATTAATAAACTTTTTACTTTGCTTTTGGTATATCTCTTTGGTTGCACCCAAGTCATGTTTTAGATAGTTTTCTAATTCAGTTCTAGGTATATCCCTGGTTGAATAACCTTTTTTGAAATACACTTTTAGTGTGTCTTGTTTTAGTGTTTGACACCTGTAGTGTTCAGCAACTGCTGCAAGATTTAGTGCTGTTGTCCCAAGTCCTTTGTTAAGTATGTGTTGAGAGAGCATTGTGTCGTACACTCTTCCTGTATATACGAATCCTGATTCCCAAAGCCATAGTAAGTCATGAGAAATATTATGACCAACAAGAGTGGTAGTCTCATCTAATATCCTTTGAACTGTATTTCTGTTATGTACAACATCATCATCTTTAGTAATGTCACAATGGTCGAAAATATAAGTGGATGAATCTGTAGCATCCAATGAATAAACACCAACCATAACCAAAGAATTTGTCCTCTCGAATGGATCAAGATGGTTTTTACCATTTTTAATAGTGACTGTATTTTCAACATCAAGTATTGTTATACTCATCTAGTAGCCCCTTTTTTTGTAATCTTGATATGATTACTTTTTTTATTATATCTTTAAAAAAATAATTGTATCCAACATCATCTGCTTCTTTTAGAAAATCTTTAAGAGAAATTTTTAATACTTCATCATGTTCACTATTTACTAACTCTTCAAGTTTCATTTTCATATATTTCTCCTTTGCATAGGGAGTATTAATTACTTTACTTATTCTATTAAATATACTCAAGAGGTATATTCTCCTGTTGTATAATCAAACTCACAGTTAACAATTCTATGCACACCTGATATCTTGTTCTTAACAATATTAAGATATCTCATACCATCATCTTCTGTTTGATCATTCATAGGTGGATTTCTAGCAATCAATATCATTAAGTCAGACTCACCTGCCAGGCCAGTTCTACTACCTTCAATCATGGCTTGACTAAGAACTATCTTACCTTCTGCTTCTGCTGATAGCTGAGTACAATATACAACTAAGCAGCCATAAAGTTTACCAAGATTTCTAGCATGAATAGCATTTGCTTTCAAAGCTTCATGACTATTAGTTGATGCACCTTCTTCTGCAAACTTAGAACCAATATCTAATACTACAATGTCTGGTTTATTTGCTTTAATAACACCTTCAACCCACACCATTGTTTTTCCAGTAGCATCAACAAACTTTATGTTATCTCTTATCTTACCAAACACATCTATTGCATGTTCTTTCTTTTGTTGTATTTGATTCATGGTCATACCAGTTGCACAAGTCATGTATCTACTAGCTACACGTTCTGGTTTTTCTTCGTTGCATAGTACAAGAATCTTAGCACCTTGACTAGCCCAACCATTTGGTGATGCACATAAAGTTGCATGAAAACTTGATTTACCTACATTAGATCTAGCACCAATAACAAATAGCATACCACTATCAAGTCCTGATACTGCTTGATATAAAGTATGAATATTGAATCTATATTTATTACTTGCAGATGCTGCTGCAACTAAATGATCTACACTACTATCAACAAACTTAACTTTTGTCTCTGGTGTAAAGTCATCTTTGTATTCTTCTAGTATTTGTCTTAGTGGTTCTAGACTAGACACTTCATTGTTTACAAATTGAAACCCAATGTTTGCAACCTTTTCACCTACATACTGTTGAAATAAATTACTTAGTATATCTTTTGCAACATCAGTCCCTAATAAAGATGCACTTCTTATTTTGTTAAAGTGTAATTCATATTGATGTTTTTGTGATGTAGTAAGTGTTGGATTTTTTACAAAGAATAAAGATTTTAATTCTTCTAAAGTTAGATCTCTTTCATAAGAATCCATAGATATATCAATGGTTTCTTTTATCTTTCTCAAGTCCTTGTTGAATAAACTAGCAGGACAAAGATTACCTCTTGTATCGTCATAAAACTTTTTAGTCAGTAGACTCCTTAATAGACTGTGTTCCACTATTAAACTCCCCTTTTAATTTAAGTAAATACTTTATATCTTCTTCTCTTCTATACTTAATATCATCTAATAATTTTAATGCAAAAGCATCAACACCATTCGATTTAAGTTGTTTTGTATATGCAATTGTTTTGGGTGCTGCATCTGGATCTAATGCAACAATTACTTTTTTAAATTCTTTTAATGCAAAAATATGATTGTCAGTAAGAGCAGTACCAAGTATAGCTACTCCTGTAAGTCCTAGTGTTTCTACTACTGCAGCACTAATACAATCTTCAACAACAACTGCTATTACACATTCACCTCTTATATAACCACCTGCCATAGTCCCATACCGTTTCCATTTAGGAACTACATTATCACTAATAGCTTTACCTATTCCATCTACAAGTCGCCCTTGATCAAAGATAGGAAACACTACACGATCTTCTTTAATGTCATATCTCAAGTCAAGTTCTTGTGAATCAATACCATATCTTTCACAAAAACCATCTACTATATCTCGATTAGCATCCGATACTACAGACTCTGGAAACACTTCTCCCTTTGAAACATTAAGTCCTTTATTTTCATTTGGATTTATTTCTAAAGTTTTCATTCTGGTTTTTATCTCCTGAACTGTCATAGTTGTAGTGGTAGCACCAGATATTGTACAGCTATTTGCATAACAATTGTAAAGTAATTTACCCATATTATTTGTAGCAGTAAAAGTATTAGCTCTTTTACATACAGGGCATTTACCTCTATATCTTTCACCATCAGATAAATTTAATTCTTCTACAAAGTTTCTAATTACTTTCATACAAAAGGTTTCCCGTCTACTTCCACAGGATCGTGGGTTTCTATCCAGACATGAGCACCACAACTTAATGGTTTGTCTGCTCTATATATTATCTCACACTTACCTAACTTCACACTATGCCCATAAACATTATTTTTATAATTCTTAACAGTAAGAACTGGATCATTCTTATTATTTTTTCTGTTAGCTTTTATAACATGTTGATTTACATGAACAATTGTTTTCATACAAATCCCTTTCGTATCATTGCAGGTATTTTTTGATGTGATTCATACAACTCGTTTACTTCTTGCATAGTTTCTTTTGAAGTTTCATACCATCCCATACCTTCTCGTTTTGCATTCTTATAATATATACAAAACCCTTTACCTTCTTTCCAACCCACTGTCATATATAGTCCTGGCAATTCATATTTTAATACATCTTTTGTTTTTGTATTACTCATAGTCCTTCTCCTCTTTTATTTAATGCTTCTGTAGCACTTAATAATGTATGCTTCATATAAGGAGCCAGTGATTGTGCATTAGCATGGCCTGTCACTGACATAATCTGTGGTAGTGGTACACCTGCATCTACCATTTCAGTTGTTGCAGTCCTTCTCATATCCATAATCCACAAAGTCTTAGGTAAACTTGCAGCCTCTCTAATCTTTCTAGCTATATTATTTAGTCCTGCTTTACTATAAGGTTCAGGTATAATCTTTTCATAAGCTATTCGAGGAGCTACATACTTCTGGAATTTCATATCTTCATACTGTTTTTCTAATACTTTATGTAATTCTTCTGTTGTTGGTAAGTAAACTCTAGCTCTTCGTTTTGACTGCTCTAACGTCAGTACACGTTTATCAAAATCATACTGTTTAAATGTAAGATTTCTCATATCTGTAAGTCTTTGACCCCATGTATAGGCAGCATGGACTATTACACCTATACTTCTCCAGTTAAATTGACTATATGCAGTTTGAATAAAAGCTTTTACTTGTTCTTTAGTCCATACTTCTTTGCGAGATCGATGAGGTATTTTCTTAACAACTGTAAATGGATTATGTTTACACTCACCGATCTCTCTTCCAAAATTAAATATCCTAGACATAACAGCTTTAACATGATTAGCAGTTGGTATACCCCTATCTTTAGCCCAAGCATTATAGTTTCTTTGTGCCATAGGTGTATCAATCTTACTCAACTTAATGTTAAAGTCCATGGTAGTGTGACACACATTAATAAAATATAGGTAGTCCCTTCGAGAAACATCACTTAAATTTTCATAAGCTAATGAGTCTTTATATTTATTTATCAGAGTTGTTAGTGTTTTCATTTTTTCTTTCACATTCATCTCGCCATTCTATTTCATTATTAACCATACTTTTTAGTTCATCTACAGCTTCCCACATTTCTTCTTCTGATAAATTAGCTAAGTTATGAATTTCAAAATCTCTAGACATTTTTATTTTTCCTTTGGTATAAAAGATTCTAATGTTGCAGATGGTACATCTTGAAGTAAAAGATTTAAAGGTGCAAATGTATTGTTATCTACATCTTTAACAATTTGATTTGCTACTTGTTCTATCAATAGCTTTCTAATATTAACGTCCATTAGCAACCTCCCTTAGTCTTTCATTGTGGTACTCTGATACTTCATTAACTCTATCTTCTACCTCTTCTTGAATCCATCCATAGTCCCAAACAGGATCTTCATTCTCTGTATATTTAGCAACTAACTTTGGTATATCTGGATTATCTATAAACTCAATATCTTCTATCTGTTCTCCAGTAAGACCGTTATATATACCACA
>Ga0181395_1000876_pt1 | contig 12549 bp, 12 predicted proteins | sample 18SPOviralmetaG_FD_130124 | JGI IMG/M metagenome (GOLD analysis project Ga0181395, IMG submission 130124) | Marine viral communities from the oligotrophic San Pedro Time Series (SPOT) site, San Pedro Channel, CA, USA - 18 SPOT_SRF_2010-12-16 | ecosystem: Environmental > Aquatic > Marine > Strait...
GGGTGTCAGAACTACCAATATGTACTTGGGGGTCATCTCATCCCTGATCGTCCCATCTCTCTTGATCGTTACACTCAGGCAGACCCGAAGGTTGATGCTCTCCATCTTATCGAGCTTGAAAAGACTTTGGTGAATTGTGGTTATGGTGTGCGGAATCTCCAACGTGTTCCCGTCCGCTTCCTCCTCGGCAGAGCGTTCAGCAAGTATGGACAAGTGAGTGATCTATCGCAGCGGGATCTCTCGCTCCGCATCGATTATCGTAACGCCGCTTTACCGAAGTTGTTTAACCACTATGTCTGTCATCTGAGGCGAATGGTTGTGAGTTCCTCGGGCGTTCAGGCTTTCTAACCGATTTTTAAATAGAATGATTATAAATTAAATGGAACTCCCATTTAATTTGAGTAAACGCCATCGGATTGTTAAGAAGTATGATTGGAAAAGGAGAGGGTTGGTGTTCGAGAACGACCTGGCGTTCAGTATCGTGTATAAACGCTATATCTACGCCACGCAATGCGAGTTATGTCAGAAAGTATTCACTAAATCGAAAGACCGACAGATGGAGCACGACCACGATACTGGTAATTTCAGGAACATCGTATGTCATAAATGTAATATGTTAAAAGCGGACGTTAAAATACGAAGCAACAATACAAGTGGATATATGGGGATTTATTTTGTTAAACGAACTAATCGTTGGATATATCAACCACGTATTGACGGAAAAAATACGTACATCAAACAAATGGAAGATTTGGACGAGTTAATCGAGTATGCTGACAAATGGAAAATCGAAAACAATTATCACACCTAAAATATTAATTTTTTTTTTAAATTAATATACCATATTAAAATGAATATCGAACAAGTTGAAAAAGCAGAAATTTACCCGCTCAATCCACCCTCTGATGGAGTGTATGGCTTCCGCAAGGGTTTCCCAATAATTCAATTCCAAATCGCTAATCAGGACAAACTCCTTGATGCTTCTACATTACGTCTGAATGGTTCTATCCAACTTAAACAGCCCACAGGTGCTGCTGTTGTCAACGACCCGACGGCGGGTGCTGGGGCAGCAAACGGTATTTGTCTCAACAACCGTCTGGGTATTCCAGCGACGTTACAGCAGATCACTCTTGCTACGCAGTCTAATCAGACGCTTGAAGTGATTAGAAACTATGGTCGGTATTTGGTGTCGGTGATGCCTCCCACCCATTCCGCTGATGACTACAACACCGTGATGACTCAGAGCGACCCCGTGGTTTCGTCTCGGTCTTCGGTGAGTGCGAAGGCACAGAACACGAAGGTTGATTTCTCCATTCCTCTGCGAACTGGTCTGCTCCAATCGGGTCAGCCGATTCCTCTTGGTATGAATGGTCTTCGTGGTATGCTAATCTCTCTTGAACTCTCCCCTGACTCGAACGCTATTTCTGGTTACTCCATTTTCACCGACACTGGTGTTGAGACCAACATCACTTACACTCCGCTCGGCACTGGTGCTTCTTACGAACTCAGCGACCTCTCGCTTTCTTACGATTTACTCGTCCCTGACGAATCGGGCAGGGCGGGAATGAGCACTCCTGCTACGGGTCAGTTTGTGTATAACTCGGTCTCCCACCTGTATGGTGTCATTAACTCGGCCGACGAGACACAGTCTTATAACCTCGGGACTGCTAATACGCTGTCGGTGATACACAACTTCCTTCCCACTTCTCACATCAACAACTATCAGGCAGACGGATTTTCCACCGATGTGCTCAAAAACAGCAACGGCGGTGCCTTTGATCAGGATGCCGATATAAAGAAAGTTTCGTTCATTCGTGGCGGTCAGTTATTCCCGCTGGATTACCAGATTGATGTGGAGGACGAGAGCGTTGCGGGTGTTCCCCAGACTCAGTTGGAGATAAAGTACATCGATAGCATCAAACCCTATACTGCGTGGAACCATGCCAGTCCCTCGCCGATGACACAGGAGAAGCTCCCCGTTCAGATTCAGCGTGACCTTTCTGGTCTGGCCAGTCGTGTTGCTATGGAGCCCGAACCGAAGAAGATTTTTGGTGCTGGTATTAACCTCGACCCCATCACTCGGAGCGGTGTGGATTTCAAATCGTCCAACTACGCGGTGCGGATTGAATCGGGATTAGACGGTGCTAGTCCTAACAGCATCTTCACGTATGTGATGGCTCGGAACACGCTGACGTACTCCCCGCAGGGTATATCGGTTTCTTCGTAAATTAAAATATTATTTTTTTTTAAATTAATAATATATACTTATATTAAAATATGTCTTCCATTCCCGAAAGTTTGATGACGAGACCAATGGCAACTGTTTCTACGATGAATATTGAAACCAGTGTGCTGGAACCTACTTTAATAAATTCATCCTTTGCTCGGTTTGTTCTGGAACGTAAAGGCATTCTGGATACGGGTTCGGTGTTGAAACTCCAAGTGACTACCGCTGATGCTGTCGGTGGGTGGTTACCGATTAAGACTGGTATTCACGCAGCAATTGAACGAGCCGTTCTGCGGATTGGTTCCAAGATTGTCGCCACCAGCGACCAGTATTCTCACTACCAGACCATTCGCAGGGCGTTCAAAACCACTGAGGAGAAGAGTTTGAAGGATATGGTTAAGGTTGGGACGCTGGATGCCGTCGCCCCTTCTCCCGCTCAGGACGGCACTATTGCCCTCAAAGATTGCCTTTACAACACAGGGAACGTGACAGGATTACCGATTAGCCAGTATGCCCTCACCGATAGTGCTACAACTACCCCCGAATTTACCATCAAGATTAGCGAACTGTTCCCGATGATGAGAAACGTTCAGCTTCCCCTTTACCTGATTAACGAGCCGTGTTCGATTGAGGTAACGTTTAGATCACAGACAAACCCGCAGGTCGGTGTTCTGGCTGGTGTCCCAGCTGGCGGTGCGACTACTGCCGCTGCCGTGGTTCCAGGCTCGGTTCAGTTCCTCGCCGATTATCTCACCTATGATGATGACAGGATGGGTAAGACCGCTTCGATGGTCATGTCTCAGCAGGGTATGGTAATGCCCTACGAGGATGTGGTACTTACTACCACCCAGTTCCCTGCCGTGGCTGACCCTGGTGGTGCTCAGGTGACTGAGCAACAGATTACTCGTGATTTGGGTTTGAGTGGTATGTCGGTAAAGTCGATTGTGGCTGCGATCGGCACAGACCCTACTACCGATCAACTTGTGGGACTTTACAAGTCGGAGGCGTTCCCCGTCGATGACAGCGTCCAGGTGCGAATTAACGATCGCCAGATATATCCCCGTGAGCTCACACGGGTAACACAGAAACAGCATCAGTTATCGCAGGTGTTTAATACTGACATTTCCATTCATAGTGCTGAGTATTCTCTCACTCCCGCCACCGACAAAGCCCAGGCGAACCGTCCCATCACCAACGCCATGGTATCTGCCGCCACTACCCTGAACGGTAGAGCACAGAGCGTTCTGGAAGGATCACAGTATTTCCTTGGGTTTGATTTAACCTCCGACACGATGGGTGCTCCTGGTTCGGGTCAGCGGGTGGGACAGAAACCAATCCAGATGCTTCACACTCTCCGCCGAACCACTACTTCCTTTGCTGCTCGGCAGGTGAAATACTACGCTGTCGTGGAGAAACAGATGGTTTTGCGGGGCGGTCAGGTTACAGTGAGTGCTTAATTAAGTGTTCTAAAAATAAAATGATTTAAATAAATATACAATAAAAACGATGCCGAGACACACGGGGTGTAAAAATACATCCGATTACAAATACGAAGTACAAACGTTAGTTGACGATATTTGGGTGAAAAAGATGTATGTGTCGCAGAAGGAGATTGTTGCCCAAACTGGATTGAAGCGAAGTGCCGTGTATTATCTAACCTCTGACCCCTCCAAAATTAAGAACCGCCCGAACATTAAGATTACAAAGTTAAAGGAACCACTCCCAGTATTTACACGCGAAATCGAAGAGAATGATATGGAGAAGATTATTAAAATTAAAAAAAACTTCTATACATAAAATAAAATGCCATTCGGTTGTCCGATATGTAATGATTGGGTCATGATTCATAAACTGTGTTCGGATTGCGATAGGATTCGGCAGTTGTGTAAGATATACTCTAAACAGAGACTACTCCAAGTATTAGACAAAACCCTGGTGATCCAGCAGATGAAACCCAAAATCGACGTCGGTGATGAATCACACGATGATCCGTCGGCATTAGTGCGAGGTTGTTAAATTGAAATTTATATTATTATGTATAATATAAAATAAAATGCTAATAAAATAAAATGGTGTACTACAAACTACTTCATGTTATGTTCGATACAATCACTTACAAACTCTATGTAATTAGACGCTATCTCGCCAAATGACTTCATCTCATCGGCGAAACGCAACATACCACTCTCGTTTTCTAACATTGCCAAATCCTCCTCGTCCTCGAAGGATGGAGGGACGCATACTACACTGTATTCACCCTTTCCATCATGGAACATTTGTTGGTCAAGTATCTGCGAAAACGATTGACAGGTTTTGTCTGCGTATTCGTTCATCTTCGGTAAATTCATATTGAAGGAATACCGCCAAAACTTTTCCCTCCTTATCGAAAGACGATATGATAAAAGTAATGACCGAAAAGCATTTGAACCTTCCTTGTTCTCTTCTACAAGTGTCCCAAGTAATTCGTTAATGCTACTGCTCATCTCATGCTCCTGTTGAATTTTCTTTAATTGGTTTCGTTTGAAGCAAATCAACAGAAGTTGATTACGTTGTCTATCCAATGATGATTGGTTGTTTTTGTTTTTGTTTTTGGTTGCGTACATGTTATGTTATGTTATGTTAGGGGTTTTTTCTCTCAACTTCTGTTAAAAAATCGTTTTCAAACAAAATCGTCGTCGTTTAGTTCTTCCATTTCTTCTTCCAGTTCGAAATCGTACATCTGGTCGGACAAATCGTCTGGGTTTATAACATAGCATTTTTCGTTCTTGTTGTTTATCTTGATTCCTTTCCTTTCAATTCCAACATCTCCTAATAACGATTTTAGAATCCGAAAATTCGGTTTAATGTATCCCATATCCACTTCGTGGAGATATTCACTATATACCGTAAAAAGGTCGTGTGCTTTGACCAGATAGGATTTGTCGCTCTTTCGTTGTTTAACTTGACACAAATCGAAAAATTCTTTATGATTCCCTTCGATAAAACAATCGTGTAAAAACTTATACAACGGATTTTGGTTGTGATTCCGCATGTTCTCATATGCCTTTGTTCTAGGTCTATCCCTCTCTGGACTGAAATTTGAAATATCTAATGTGTTTAGATACGACATCAAACGTTCCAATTGTTCTTTGTCTTTCCTTAATCCGTGGAGTCTCCTAAAATATTCGGCAGAAGGTTTCCTCTTTGATTTGAATACCGTAAATCTCCTGTCATCGTGCGAAATCTGAATGGGATTGAGGTTGTTGCTGAATATGAATAATCGTATGTAGTTCTTTTGTGTGATATTGGAGATGTACTTTTCCCGGATAATCGTATTCTCTTCGGTGATTAGATTCTTAATCTTTTCCTTCTGTGAATAACCATCTTTACCTTGAACCTCATTCAGTTGTAATATTAATTTTTCCCTAATATCTACATTGTAATTACCGAATATATCGTCAAGGTCTGCTGTTCTATGAAAATATTTTGCCCCTAACAAATCGGACAGAATATCTAAAAGTGTGTCTTTACCATATCCTTCTCGTGATTTGATAATTATAGCAGTATTGGGTTTATGTTGTGGTTTTTGAATTAAATGGGCAATGTATTTCAAAACGTAATCAGATGCCTGTGCTTCATTTCCAACCAACACGGATATGTGTTCTTGAAACGCTATAATCAACGCGTCTGATTCCGACCACTCCGAGTCGCCTTCATAGTTGAATCCCTTGAAACTATTGAAAACGTCTGATTCGCCTAGATGTTGAGGGATGAAGTTTATCTCTTTATACGACCGTCTGTCTTCATCTTCTAACCAGTCTGAAAAAAACTCTGTGTCTTTTTCTCCGTTAAAATACTTGATTGGTTTGACTAGTTCTCTGAACTTCTCCTTTGGGTACAGTTGGTATTTCTCTACACCCCGCACCTTATAAGTTCTGCCGTAGGTGACTGGGTTCTCAACCAGAAAATGATTTCGTTCAAAGATCTTTTTTTGCTGGGCATACGTTAATGTCTCCTTGAATGTCATTTCGATTCCCTCATCAATCTTGATGCTTGTGTCGTGCTCCTTTACGCTCCATTTAATTCCTTCCGATTCCGTCATCTTGTTAAGGTCCTCTATCGTGTTTTCCGTGAACGCTTCTTTATCAAGTAGAAACCCGTCAAAAAAAGGGGCGTGAACCGAACCCTTGTATTTGCTCATCACCCTTTGAAGAATCTCATCTTCTTTAATGGTGAGAAGATGGTTTAGCCATTTGCCGTATTTGTTCTGTTTTAGATTGTTTTTGACAGAGAGTGATATATCATTTAGTTTAACTTTATCTGGATAATCGTTAAATAACAACTTCTGTATGTTCTTGAATTCTTTATCTAACTTTGTAGCAAACTGTGAGTGTGACCGGCACTCCTTGTTATGGTTCATCGATATAAGAACGTCTGTTTTCGAGACCCGTCCTTGCTCAATTAGTTTGTCTCGGTTGTGGACATAATCCTTCAAATGGGAATACAACTCTTGGGAATCGGGATAAGTGGTCTCCATCAAATTCAGCAGTAAGCACGGATGACAATTCTTCATGTCAAGGTCAACGGCATAATCATGTACCAAAAACCCTCGTAGATTTTTCTTTAACTTCTGAACACCAAAACCCTTAACATATATTCTTCCCTGACTAACCAGGTTTTTCGAATGACTATATGTTGATGTGATACTATTATCCCCTTGACTCTTGGCGATTTGTAAGACGTTTTTCCCCCATTTCTTAAACATCGCTATATAAACATCAATATCCGAATAAATCCGCTCGCCATCCTCTTTACAGAATTTTTCTCCCGACGGATCTATGGTTTCTTTCAACATCTCACCAGAAACACTTAACAAATATTTCAAGTTATATAAATTGATTTTTTCTTGATATTGAAGTTTACCCATTTATTTATTAGAAACTTTCTTTAAGGTTGTTTAATTTATTTGAAACTTTTTTGTTCGCCAATCTTTTGATTCGATTATACTCTCGTTGATATTCGCGTTTCTTATCGCCACCTTTGTCAGAGTAATATTTTCGCTGATATTTGTTTACACCGTCACGATGTTTTTCTCTGTACTTTCGCTGATACTCACGATTATACGTTCGCATTTTGTTCTTCCTTTCTTCCTCGTCTGATGATGATATTGGGGATTTTGTTTCTGGTTCCATATCTTTATTAGAATTATTATTTAAGCATTTTGGTTTCTAATAAATTATTTATTAGAAAAGGTGTTATGCGTGATATTTTGTTTTCTTTTTCCGTTTCCGTAACGAATGGTTGGTTTTGGCGACAAACCCAACAAACACGTCCTTCGGTTTCACATCGGGATTCTCTTCCTTTTCCTTCTTACGTCGTATCTTCTCCTCTAATTTAGTGAGAGTTATATTGGGTGTTTCACGATCATCCAATTCATATTCCATTTTTATATTTTTTAAAAATATAAATATTATTTAAATTAAAATGAGTCTAATCACATTAAGATCATCAGCACAAGATAATGGTGCGAACGTTTTTGAATCGGCAGCGGTTTGGACGAATCACTTTAAAAAGGGTATTCGGCTACACCCTGGAAACACGTTGGAGCTGGTTAGTATGAGCATCAACAAAATCGACAAGTTTGAGATTATCCAAGGGCAGAACGACGTGTTCCTGTGGCGGATTGGTTCAGGACCAGCCACTCTGGGTGCCGCCCCCGTTTTTCAACAGCACGAGATTACCATACCCCCTGGTTCATATAACGGTCTGGAACTGGCATCCACCGTAGCATCGCTGTGTAACAAGTCGACGTTTATTGATTTATTCAAAGGCGGGTGGACGATGACATTTACCCAGCCAACATCAGACGCAACGGGTACATTTACTTTGAATTACGGGCAGAAGGAGACTCCTGCTCTCAATTTTAACGAGAGCACGATTGAAAATATTAACAATCCAACCACTGACGGTGCCGTCCCTACCTTTACCGACCAACCCGCTACTGGCTCAAAGGTCATCGTCTTCCCCGCAAGTAGCGGTAGTATGGATGGTATCGCAACCGCTACGCATTTGTTTCAGGGATCACGGGGTATTTTCGGGAACGGAGGTTCATTATCCGCCAACCTTGCCCCGTTCCGTGTATTAGGTGCCGTCGACCTTGCGGGTGGTCTCCGTAATTTTAACAGTTTTAACGGGGATGGTGTAAATTACACAGGGGTAGCAACAGCCCTGGTTCCTACCCTGGTTGGGTATAACTATCAGGTGGATGTAGCAGCGGGTGAAGCGGGTGCTATTGGAGGCAATGTTCTGGGTGCCGCTGGGATTCTTAAAACCGATGGGTCTTCGGCGGGTGCTGTCGTTTCAGGTGGGACTGGATATGTTGTTGGCGATACGGGTGTTTTTTCAGGCGGGAGTGGATCAGGAGCGACTTTTTCAGTAACCGCGGTCGGGGCTGGCGGGGCTGTTACCGATTATAACATCACGGGAGGCGGATTTGGATACACAGCCACGGATGTCTTGACCTGTGCGGGTGCTGGTGGCGGTGATGCTACCGTTCAGATCATTGCGGTGAATGACGCCGCAACTGGAACGGGATATGCGGTGGGTGATATAGGGACCTTTGTGACGGTTCATGGTTCAGCCCCAACAACCGACGCAAAGTATCGTGTGACAACGGTGAATGCTGGGGCAGTCACGGGGGTGGCTATCCTCGATAATTTTAAAGGTGTCGGTTACGCAGTTCTTGATGTGTTACGGCTCGATGGAAACGGAAACGGCGAAGCTTATATACAAGTGGGTGCGGTTCAAGGCGGAAACGAACCCTACTTCGGGGCGGCGGATGAGCAGGGTATCTTTGGAATGGTGAGTAGCAACGGCAAGGTATGGTATGACTTGACGGCCGCCAATCCGTGGGCGAATAGTTATGGAGCAGGAAGCACCGATAATTTTGATACGACAGGAGCCGAAGCAGGAGGTTATACGTTCGGGCGGAACAAGAGTGCTGGAACACCCCGTGTTTATTGGCTTCAAGATCCCTCCCAGAGTGGTCGCTTTTTCGAGTATAACAATCCGCCCGTCCCAGGCCCAGCAACCCTCCTTGACACTTTTGATTTAATCCAACCAGGGATATTCTTGTCGCAGACATACGGAAGCACCGTAACGTCTGCTTCGTGGGTTGGAGGCACAGTACCAGACCTTCGAACAAATCTGGCTCAGGCATCACCAGAAACAGCTACTTTGAAATATAGATATAATGCTGCTACTAACGTCTTTGATTGGGATGGTGGTTTTGTCGATATTCCTCGGACGATTACTCATCCAGGTGGGGCATTCACACCCGTATATAAACAGAATTACGGCAGGACTGGGATTGGATGGGTGCGAAACGATTTGGTGACTGGGAGAACGAAATACCCAGGGGATCCTAATGCGACGTTTAGCTTGAATACAGCGGAGTGTGACATGGTATTTGATTTGCGGTCTAATCTCAGCAGCACAGATATTGAAGTTGATTTGTTCCAGATGAATAACACTGGGACTGCTAACTACCCAGCCCCTGGTTGGAGAACGGGTAAAACCGTATTCTCGACAAGACCTGGCGACTGGAACACCGACCTACCGAATTCGGCTCCTGCTCCTGCGAACTGGACTGATTTTACCTACGGCACGGATCACATCCAAATGAAGATTTCCGTAACTAATCTTCGGACGATTGCTGTTATCATCTCCCACGATACGGGGGGAAATGGAACTTTTAAGGAAGAGGTAGAATTGATTAATTCGGGACAGCAGGGTATGGCAGGGGAGTCGCTCACAAGGAACATTCGTGAAGTGTTTTATCCACTACGCCCGATTCTTCGGTTGTCTCGTGGCTCGTCGTTTGATGGACGAACGATACGTGTCATCGGGTCGATGGACACACAGGATATCACTCAGACAGATGCCGTGTTAAGGTCCGAGACGGGCGGGGCAGTCGAAACATGGCAGGATGCTCCCGATGGGGCTGACCCCCCAAACGCCACTACTTTGCCAGCGTTATTCAAGTTTGGTTCGATTAGCCCCGACCAGGTCGTGGATGCTAACCCTACCGAAAACCAGATTCTGACACGAGATTTACCGCCGAATACTGGTAGTGTTCAGGATGTGTTTGGATTTGAAAATGTATATTCATATGCTGCTGGGAACGCTACAAATCCCACGAGCACCGAGTCAAGCAGAGTTCCGCACACTCAGATTTTGGAGCCTTCACTCCACGTCGAACTTCCTGACTTTAACATTCAGTCGTGGAGCGGTGAGAGTGGGGACAGCACAAAGTCGATTGCTGTCATCCCCCGAGAACAGTGGACGACTGACAGCCAGAAAGGAAGTCTCCACTGGCAGTCTCAATACCCGCAGCCTGTGGATCTAAATTTAACCGAAACACGAATGCTTTACACCTTGACCGCACGGATTCGGGAACCGTCGGGCGAATTGGTTAAGGATCTAATCAACCCCACCGAACTTACGTTGAGGATTGGGCAGACAGATGAAAGCAGACAACAGCGGGTGATGGATAAGGCGATGGAGAGACTTGCTGGTGCGATATCGAACAGACAAGACCAGCGTATCTCTGATATTGGTGCTGGGATGCCGAAAATTTAAATTTAAAAAACATATAACCCTTGGTGATACTATTAATAGAATGCCCAAAAACGATTTTTTTTTACAAGTCTGTACAAAAAACGCCTGCTACAACGACAATAACAACAATGACAACCATGAACAAACCTTTGTGTGACAAGTGCGGAGAAGAGCATATTGGAAGTGCGTGGTGTTATAGGTGTGATACTGATTATTGTACTAATTGTGAGGTGGGTGGTGATGATGGTACACCAGCACAGGAGTGGATTTGTGATTGTTGTCTTGAAGATTGTGATTGCTGTAATCCAGAAGAGCCAGAAGATGTAAATACCGATTCCGATTCCGATGAAGAAATCTGTTGTAAGTGTAAACAGGAGGACGGAGAATTGTGTCAGGGGTGTGATAAGTACATCTGCTGCGATTGTGATGAGAACGAGATGGCGACATGCGAAGCAGACGGTCATACTTATTGTAATGATTGTTTCCCCGATGAGGAGGACGACTACAACAAATGGACCAAGGCAAAGCTACACACCTTGTGCGAACAACGTGGATACAAAAAATACAAGAAACTAAACAAAGGACCGCTGATTGATTTCATCAAGAACAAAGAGGGGGCGGAGGAGGACGAGATGTCTGCGTTGCTGTCTTCGTTGATTTTAGAAGACATTGATGTTACGGCGGGACAAATTACATTTAACTTCACTCCTATTGAAGAACTCCCACACCCCGACTTTGAGATCTTGACCTTTGAATCGTAGTTCGTAGTTTTATTAATAGAATGCGTAAGAACGAATAGAACAATAGGTTTACAATAAATAAAGTGCTTAAATTATAGAGTATTTATAGAAATTTTGTCAAAAATAAATAGAAAAGTTTACTTTCTATTTAAAAAAATTATTTTTTTCACATAAAATGGATTGTTTGCCCAGTCTCGATATTCAGGATGATCTTGATAATCTTAATGATGACCACGAACCCGCAGCAATTGAGGTCGTTGAGGATTTATCGGTTCCGCAAGAGGAAACCTTCGTGAAACAACCCGAGGATATTTTTGTTGGTAAACCCACGAATGGTACAATCAAACCGCCGGTTAAAGCGAGTATAAGCGTACCACTCTCACCTGTTGGCGAGGTTGAGGCGGAGGAAGAGGAGGAAATCAAACCCGTAACGAAACGAAAGAAGGTTATATCCGAAAAACAAAAGGCACACTTGGAGCGAATCAGAAGTAAAGCAGCAGAAAAGAAGAGGATACAGCGACTGGAAAAACAGGCGATTACGGACAGGGTTACTGCCGAGATGGAAGCAAAGAAATCAAAGAAGAAAATCAAGGTTGTTATGGAAGATAAACCACTAACAGATGATTTTAAGGAGCGAATGAAAATTCCATCAGCAGAGGAAGAAAAACAGAAAAAGATTAAATCGGATGAGAATCAATTTATGGATTTTATGATGAACATGGAGAAGTTTGAAAAGATGCGACATGAACATCAGCAGAAAATAAACGCAAAGCGGCAAAAAACGATTGATGCCGAGAATAAGAAGAAGGCGGTGATTCGACCCAAACCCAGAACTGTTCCCCATCCCCAATCATCGATACTTAAACCCCCTAGTAATCCCTATCATAGTGCTTTTGATTGGTGATGATATCCTAACTCAAAAAGGTGGACACTTATGACAATTTTTGAAAAGTTTCCAAAAAAGTACAACTTGAAAATAAAAAA
>Ga0181395_1000878_pt1 | contig 12539 bp, 12 predicted proteins | sample 18SPOviralmetaG_FD_130124 | JGI IMG/M metagenome (GOLD analysis project Ga0181395, IMG submission 130124) | Marine viral communities from the oligotrophic San Pedro Time Series (SPOT) site, San Pedro Channel, CA, USA - 18 SPOT_SRF_2010-12-16 | ecosystem: Environmental > Aquatic > Marine > Strait...
GGTGATGGGTCAGCTAGAAAAGGAGAGATGCTTTTTAGAGTTTCAGATAATGGTGCACCTTCAACAGCCCTTACTATTGCAAATAACAAACAAGTTACTACAGCAGGAGACTTAATAGTTGGTGCTGATATACAAATGGCTAATGGGAGAGGGATAGCATTTAGCAGTACTACTCCAGATGGAACAAATGGTGCTGCTGTTAGTGAAACTTTAGATGATTATGAAGAAGGTACTTGCAACTTTACTGAAAAAAATGGACAGGCAACTATTACAACTAATAGAGGGCATTATGTAAAAATAGGGCAGATGGTAACTATATGGGCTTCTGTAAATATAGGCAGTAATTCTAATGGCAATGCACTTAATCTTACTCTCCCTTTTACATCAAGTATAAATGGATACTACTTAGGGGGTGGAACTGTAGCGTATCATAATCTACCTACAGCACAACGAGATAATCTAAGAGCTAATGTTGAAAATGCAGCTGCTGATGTGTTCTTTTTTTACGATAGCACTTCGATAGTAACTTGTTCACAGGCATCCGGACAACGAATAGACTTTATTATAAGTTATAGAGTTTGATGCGAAAAGATTAGGAGAAAAAAATGGCAATAACAAAAGAAATAGTTGAAGACAAAATAGAAATTGTAGGAGATTACAAAGTAATCCAGATTCGTGAAGCAGTTGTTATTAAAGAAGATGGTAATGAAATTAGTAGGTCTTTTAATAGAAAAACACTTCATTGTATACAATCTTCATATGACGGAAGCAAATGGACTCATACAGATCCTGATATATCAGGTGAATCTACAGAAGTACAGGGCATAGCAAACGCAGTTTGGACAACAGAAGTAAAAAATGCTACGAAAGCCGCTAACGAAAAAACTCAAATTAGCTAAGGTAAAATATGGCTACAAATGTATTTTTCAATCATGCTGTACAGACTGAACAGAATCTTATAGAAGATTTAATTGTTGAGTCTTTAAGATTCTATGGGCATAATTGTTATTACTTACCCAGAAAAATAGTAAACGAAGACACTATTCTAGGTGATGCGGCTGAGTCAAGTTTTGAAGATGCGTACGAAGTAGAAATGTATTTAGAAGGTACTGAAGGATTTGAAGGTGAAGGTGAACTGTATTCTAAATTCGGAATTGAGACAAGAGATTCAGCTTCATTTATTTTATCACGAAGAAGTTGGGAAAGATTTGTTTCACTAGATGCTAATTTAGCTACAGGATTAAGACCTAACGAAGGTGATCTAATATATTTTCCTCTATCAAAAAGTTTATTTGAAATTAAATTTGTAGAACATGAAAATGTATTCTATCAAATGGGTAAATTATATACATTTAAACTTAGTTGTGATCTTTATGAATACTCTGGTGAAGATTTCAATACTAGTATTTCTGAACTTGATACTGATTTAGACTTAGCTGTAGGTGCTATAACAACTCTAACATTAGCTGATACACCAACTTTAAGAAGCTTTGTTGTAGGTGAAACTGTATCACAACAGATAACTGATACAGTTATTATACAAGGTGTAGTAGCTGCTTGGAGTGAAGATACAAACAAATTATCTATAGGTAAAATAGAATCAAATGATACAACAGGTACATATCAATCCTTTGTACTTACAGACTCAACAGAAGGTCATATACTCGCTGAGGACACTTTAGACAACGATAAGATCATTCTATCAGGTACAGGTCAAGAAGGATACTATATTGACTTTGAAACAGGTACAGCGGGTGTAGAGTTACCAAGTTATATAACAGATGGAGAAACAGGTACAGATAATATAGAACTAGAAATATTTACTGTTGGTGACAGTATATCATTAGAATCAGGTATGGGTGATACAACATCTCATGATAATATTGTACTAGAAGATAGTCTAACTTCTAGAAGAAGTGTTAATAGTGTAGGTGAAACTCAAGAAATGTCAAACGATCCTGGAGCGTTTAACTTAGAAATAGAAACAGATGCTGATGGAATTATAGATTTCTCAGAATCTAATCCCTTTGGAGACGCTACATAATGTTAGGAAATCATTTTTATCATTCAACTATTAAAAGAGCTGTTTCAGTATTTGGAACACTATTTAATAATATAACTATCGAAAGAACAGATGGAAAATCTATACCTGTTCCATTGGCCTATGGACCTAGATCAAGATGGATAGCTCGTTTACAATCTTCATTAGATCCTGTATCTAAACAAACAGCGATATCATTACCTAGAATGGGATTCGAATTGACTTCTATTGAATATGACTCTACAAGAAAACTAACAAAAAAGACACAATTTAAATCAACAGATTCTTCTAATCCATTAAAGATGAATCAGCAATACGCTCCAGCTCCTTATAATTTAGGATTTCAATTAAGTATTCTAGTAAAAAATACAGATGATGGATTACAGATTATAGAACAGATATTACCATACTTCACACCTGATTATACTGTAACTATTAATACAGTACCGAGTATGGGTGATAAAAGAGATATTCCTATTATTTTAAATAGTGTTTCTCAAGAAGATACTTATGATGGTGATTTTGAAACAAGACAGACATTGACATATACTCTAGAGTTTATCATGAAGAATTATATCTACGGACCTGTATCTGGTTCAGAAGTTATTCGAACAGCTAAAGTTAGAACTTATATGTCTAGTGGTAGTGGTAAAATTACTGATACAGAGAATGCTGGTAAAGTTGTTGATCAAGTTGTAACTCCTGTACCACAAGATGCTGATCCTGATGATGATATAACATATAATGAAGTGACAGATTGGTTCGAACAACCAACAGTAACATATTCAGACGATAAATCTAGCGATCCTAAATAGAGATAAATACTTATTATGAGTAAAGTCGATCAAAAATTAGACGAACTTCTTGACATTCAAGGTGAAATCGTACAAGTCGAAAAAAATCTTCCTATCGTATCATCTAATGATCAAGACAAAGGTAATGACTACAAGTATTCCAGAGAAATCTTTTACGGTCTTGTAGAGCGAGGACAGGACGCTATAGAGGGTATTCTAGACATAGCTAAAGAATCGGAACACCCTAGAGTTTATGAAGTAGCTGGTCAACTAATTAAGACAGTCGGAGAAACAACAGAAAAGTTGATTGACTTACAAGCTAAAATGAAAGAATTAGATAAAGATAATAATGTACCTGATAAAGTACAGAATAATCTATTTGTAGGTTCATCGGCTGAATTACAAAAGTTGTTAAAACAAAATGCACAAGAATGAAGGTTACTTAGGTAATATCAATGTCAAAAGAGCTGGTGTACAGTCTCAATGGACAGAAGAAGAAATACTAGAATACAAGAAGTGTATGGAAAGTCCTACACATTTTATTGAGAACTATATTAAAATCATTTCATTAGATGACGGTCTAGTACCTTTTAAACTCAGAGGATATCAAGACGATCTCATTACACATTTTGATGAGAGTCGTTTCAGTATTGTACTCGCGTGTAGACAGTCAGGTAAATCTATCACAACTTGTGCCTATCTAGTCTGGTATCTTTTGTTTCAACCAGAACAAACAATCGCGATATTAGCTAACAAGGGTTCTACAGCTAGAGAGATGTTAGCTCGTATTACAACTATGTTAGAGCATGTCCCTTTCTTTCTACAACCAGGTACAAAGACACTAAACAAAGGTTCAATCGAATTCGAAAATGATAGTAGAATCATAGCTTCAGCTACAGGTGCTAACTCTATTCGTGGTCTTTCAGTAAACTTACTATATCTTGATGAGTTCGCGTTCGTAGATAACGCTGAACAGTTCTATACGTCTACATATCCTGTTGTAACATCAGGTGGTAAATCAAAAGTTATCATAACTTCTACAGCTAATGGTATAGGTAATATGTATCATAAATTATATGAAGGTGCTCAGAATGAAAAGAATGAATATCAACCATATACAATTAATTGGTGGGACGTACCAGGTAGAGATGAGAAATGGAAAGCTCAGACTATAGCTAACACTTCTGAATTACAGTTCGAACAAGAATTTGGAAACTCATTTTTAGGTACAGGTAATACTTTAATTAGTGCTAATTGTCTATTAGGTCTACAAGGTCATGACGCTTTGTGGGCTAAAGATAATGTACATCTATATCAAGAACCAAGAAAAGATAGTCAATATATTATGACAGTTGATGTCGCTAGAGGTCGAGGACAAGACTATTCAACATTCTCTATATTTGATGTATCAGAAAAACCTTTCAAACAAGTAGGTATATATCGAGATAATATGGTATCACCACTTCTTTTTCCAGACATAATAGCTAGATATGCTACTATGTATAATGAAGCTTTAGTTGTAGTAGAAAACAATGATCAAGGACAAATAGTTTGTAATAGTCTTCATTATGATATAGAATACCCTAATGTTTTTACTCAGTCAACAGTAAAATCTACTGGTATTGGTGTTACAATGACACGAAAAGTAAAACAAATCGGTTGTTCTACACTTAAAGAACTCATGGAAGAAAACAAATTAAGAGTAATCGATAAGTTTACGATTAATGAATTAGTAACTTTTGTCGGTAAAGGTATGTCATATGAAGCTGACGGTGGTAATCATGATGATTTAGTTATGAATTTAGTCATGTTTTCATGGTTTGTGACAACACCATACTTTCAAAGTTTAACAGATTTAGAATTGAAGAAAATGTTGTATGATGAACAACAACAACTAATTGATGATGATATGGTGCCTTTTGGTATCATTGATGATGGTTCAAACACTACTGAATCATATAAAGAGGGTGGTGATGTTTGGACAGTTGTTGATAAGGTACAAGTTTACTAAATTATAAATACTAGTTAATGATGAGAATATCTCATTATTTTAACTTAAATAATAAAATTATATTTCGAAATATAAATTTTTAGGAGAAAACAAAATGGCATTTCAAGTTTCGCCTGGTGTACAGGTTCAAGAAATAGATGCTACTAATGTTATTCCTGCGGTCTCAAGTTCGACAGGAGCATATTGTGGTTATTTCGGTTGGGGTCCAGCCGAAGAAGTTACTACAGTAAGTTCAGGTAAAGCGCTTGTAGATTCATTCGGGGAACCCGCTAATACAGATATAGCAGCTGAACATTTTTATCCAGCAGCTAACTTTCTAGATTACGGGATTGACTTAAAAGTAGTTCGTATCGCTACTACCAGTATGGTAAACGCGACAACAACAAGTGGACAGTCTTTGTTAATCAAAAACTTAACTCACTATAGAGCTAATTACAGTTCAGGCGAAGCGTCTGTTGGTAATTACGGTGCTAGATATGCGGGAGCTAAAGGTAATTCACTTAAAGTTTCAGTATGTGGTGGTGCTAATCCTTACGCTCAAGCGAGTGTTACAACAACTAATGGAACAACAGCCTTAGCTGGTACTTCAATCGAAGTAACTCTAGGTGAAAAATTCATAGTTGGTGATATCATAACAGCTATAGGTTCGGATTCTACAAGATATAAAATATCTGCGATAGCTTTTGACTCAGGTTCTACCGGAGAAGCAACAATTACTCTAGCCCAAGAAGACGATTCTACTCAAGGTTTAACAGCGGCCGTGGCGAGCGGTGCTGCTTTATCTAGAGAGTGGGAATTCGCTCAACAGTTCAACGGAGCACCGGGTACATCAGCTTATGCAGCTGGTAGATCAAGTGCTGGAGCAACTGATGAGTTACATATCGTAGTTCTTGACGAAGACGGTGATATTTCAGGTGTTCCTGGAACCGTTTTAGAAAAGTATGAAGCAGTATCAAAAGCTGCTGATGCTAAAGACGAGTTCGGTGCTAGTAATTACTATGTTACAGTTATAGAAAATCAGAGCGACATGATATATTGGTTAGATCATAGTTCAACTATGGGTTCAGCTGGTTCAAATGCTTCTGGTGTCACGTTTGGTACAGGTACTTTACCTGATTCTCTATCTTTCACCAACGGTGCAGATGGAAATCAACCAACTACGGGACAAAAACTTGTAGCGTGGGATACACATTTCGGTAGTGCGGACAACGAAGATATTAGTTTAATGATATCTGGTAGTTCACAAGCAGATAACGGTAGTGGTACTGCAGTTGCAACTCGAGCAGAAGCAACTAGTTATTACAACCAACTCATGAATATAGCAGAAGACAGAAAAGACTGTGTAGTATTCTTTTCACCAATCAAATCAGACGTAGTTGACTCAGGAGTTGCGGGAGCGACTAATGTAAAAACTACAGCTGATACATTGAATGGTTCTTCATACGCTGTAATGAGTTCAAACTGGTTATATCAGTATGACAGATATAACGATAGGTATGTTTACATACCAGACAACGGATCAGTCGCTGGCCTATGTGCTAGAACTGATTTCACGAATGATGCATGGTATTCACCAGCAGGATTCAACCGTGGTCAAATTTTTGGTGTAACTAAATTGGCTTTCAACCCAACTCAATCTGATAGAGATGTTCTCTATAGAGCTAGGGTTAATCCAGTTTGTACATTCTCAGGACAAGGAACAGTTCTATTCGGAGACAAGACACTAGTCGCTAATGACGGTAGTGCTTTCTCAAGAATTAATGTTCGTAGATTGTTCATAGTGTTAGAGAAAGCTATCTCAACAGCTGCTAAGTTCCAACTATTTGAATTTAACGATTCATTTACAAGAGCTAATTTTAGATCAGCTATTGAACCTTTCTTACGTCAAGTACAAGGTAGACGAGGAATCTATGATTTCAAAGTTATCTGTGATGAAACGAATAACACACCTGGCGTAGTTGACTCATCTCAATTTGTAGCTTCAATATTTGTGAAGCCAGCGAGATCAATCAACTTCATAACTTTAACTTTTGTAGCATCTAGAACCGGTGTAGATTTCGAAGAAGTCTACGGCGCTCAATAAGGAGGTAAAAAATGGCAACTATTAATGATTTTAAAGCTAACCTTCTCGGAGCTGGTTTAAGGGCCAATAGATTTGAGGTATTCATACCTCGAACAGGTAGTAAGATACAGTTCTTATGTAAGACTGGAGCATTACCTGGACAAACTATTGAACCTGTAGAGATAGTTCACAAAGGGTTGACGTTTAATATAGCAGGTAATCGATCATTCGAAGATTGGACTGTTGGTATCTATAATGATTCCGAATTCTCAGCGAGAAACGCTGTTGAAGAATGGATGTCTACTATAGTGCCTATGGATGATTCATCTGTAGCTTCTCTAGGATATGAGTATATGGTAGATAAAGCTACTATTTCTCAGTTAGGTAGAGATGATTCAGTTGTTGCGACATATGAGTTTTTCAATATGTGGCCAACATCTATAGCAGCTATTGATATGGACACTTCTGGTGGAGAAGAAATAACTACTACAGAAGTTACATTCAAATATTCTCACTTTGAAAGAGTTCTCTAAAGAACGCTTTTAATGTGTTATAAATATTAGTATGGAATTATTTGGATTAGAAATAAAGAGGAAGAAGGGTGACGAAGCTCCTAAATTACAGAGCTTCGTCCCACCTCAAAATGATGGTTCTGTTATAGAAATAGGACAGGACGAGGGAATGGGTGGCTTCGCGGCCACAGGTGGAGTCATTGGTCAGTTTGTAGACATGGAAGGTGGTGTTAAAACCGAAGCCGATCTTGTCGCACGATACAGAACAATGTCTCTTGTTCCTGAATGTGACTCAGCGATTGAAGATATAATAAACGAATCAATATCTTCAAACGATTTAGATGCACCGGTAGCTATTAATTTAGACCGAGTGAATCATTTTAGTGATAGTACTAAAGACAAGATTCGTGACGAATTTAGTGTAGTTCTTGAATTACTAGGATTCAGAGAGTTATCTCACGACATATTCAGAAAATGGTATGTTGACGGAAGACTCTACTTTCATAAGATGGTAGATTCTAAGAATGAGAAAAAAGGAATTCAGGGTTTAAGACCTATTGATCCTCAGAAAATCAGAAAGATTAGAGAGATCAAAAAGAAAAAAGATGATAAGACAGGTGTTGAAGTCATACAGAAAGAGAATGAATATTTTCTTTTTAATGATCAAGGGTTTGATAAATCAGCCAATAACACAGGTCAGACAGTTAGAATTTCTACTGATGCTGTAACTCATATAACCTCAGGGTTACTTGACTATAATCAGAAAGTAGTAGTTGGTTATTTACATAAGGCTATGAAGTCTGTAAACCAACTAAGAATGTTAGAAGACGCCCTAGTTATTTACAGAATATCTAGAGCACCAGAAAGAAGAATCTTCTACATTGATGTAGGTAACTTACCTAAAGCGAGAGCTGAACAGTACTTAAAAGAAGTACAGACTAGTTATCGTAACAAGTTAGTATATAACGCTGACACAGGTGAAGTTAAAGACGATAGAAAGCATATGAATATGCTTGAAGATTTTTGGTTACCTCGTAGAGAAGGTGGTCGAGGAACAGAGATTAGTACACTACCAGGTGGACAAAATCTTGGAGAGATTGAAGATATTTTATATTTTCAAAAGAAATTGTACAAGTCTCTTAATGTACCGATTTCTAGATTAGAACAAGAGAATTCATTCGCTATTGGTAGAGCGACTGAGATTTCTAGAGATGAAGTTAAGTTTTCACGATTTGTTGATAGACTTAGAGTCAAATTCTCTAGATTATTTGATGATATTCTAAGAACTCAACTGTTATTAAAGAATGTAGTAACAGAAGAAGATTGGAAGAAATCAAAAGAGTATATAAGTTATGACTTTCAAAAAGACGGTCATTTCGTAGAACTAAAAGAAGCTGAGATACTTAGAGAAAGAGTATCAACGCTAAATGATTTAGACCAATTCGTTGGTAAGTACTATTCTGAAGCTTGGATAAGAAAAAATGTTCTTAGACAATCCGAAGCTGAGATACTCGATATTAATAAAGAGATCGAAAGTGAAGGTGGTTCAGAAGGTGACGAAGACGATATGGATTTTTAACTAGGAGAATATAATGGAAAATAAGACTAGAGAATTTGTTGATCAAGTTGTTAATAATGACAACATAGAAGCTGGAGAGTCATTTAAGACTTTAATGCAAGATAAACAACTAGACGCAATTGATTTGAAAAGAGTTGAGATGCAACTCGATTGGTTAAATCAACCGGTAAAAACAGACGAAGAATAGGATTAACGACAAATGAAAACTTTTGTAGAACTAAGAAATCAATTAGACGAAGTTAACTTCAAACAAGATATGAAGAAAAATCATATTTCTTCTACTAAAATTAAAAATACAGAAGTACATTATCACGCTGAAAAGAAAGGTTCTAAGAAAGTTCGTGTGTTTGTTAAACCTAAGTCAGCTAGAGAATTTGAAGAACTAGGTATATTCAAAGATATGAATACAGCTAAAAAATCAGCTGAACAGTTTGTCAAACTTATGGGTGAAGACATAGAAGAAGGTATAAATTTCTGGAAAGAAGCTGTAGAAAAAGTTGATGGTCCAGTAAATTTAGATGAATCTGAAACTTATCGTAGACGAGATAATAAACCTATAGATAAAGATACTTTAAAATCTATGGAAAGAATGGCTAGAGATTTTAGATTAAAAATAAAAGTTAATAGAGGTAAAGTTGAAGTCTCAGGTGCTAAGAAAAAAATGAACGATTTCGGTATGATATTCGTAGGAAGATCGCGATATGGTGATCTAACAACAGCTTAAAGAGGTAAAAATGAAATTAATATCAGAACAATGGTCAGACGAAGTAAATTACCTCGTTGAAGAAGATCCTAAGACAGGTAAAAAACACGCTTATATTGAAGGTGTGATGCTTCAAACAGAAGTAAAAAATAAAAATGGTCGTATATACCCGAAAGAGGTAATGCAGAAAGAAGTTAAAAGATATACAAAAGAATATATCGATAATAACAGAGCATACGGTGAATTAGGACACCCAGAAGGACCAACAATTAATTTAGAGAGAACATCTCATCTAATAACAGATTTAAGAGAAGACGGAAATAATTTCGTCGGAAAGGCAAAGATTTTAAGTACTCCTATGGGAAATATAGTTAAAAACCTTCTAGACGATGGTGCTAGATTAGGTGTTTCTAGTAGAGGTATGGGATCATTAAAAGCTTCAAACGCTAAGGGTGGAGTTCAAATGGTTCAATCAGATTTTCAGTTAGCTACTGCTGCTGATATAGTCGCTGATCCTTCAGCTCCAGACGCTTTCGTAGATGGTGTCATGGAAGGTGTTGAATGGATTTGGGATAATGGTGTGATCAAAGCTCAGAAAATTGAAGAATATAAACATTCAATTCAAAGAGCGAGAACACAAAAACTTCAAGAAGTCAAATTAAATGTATTTAATGACTTTCTGAAAAATTTATAATATATAAATACTAGTTAAACAGTTTAAAATATATTTTTAATAAGGGAGTATTCTAACAATGTCAAGTTTAGAAAACACAATAACAGAAGTACTAGCCGAGGAAGCTGAAAAGTTACCTAAAGGTGGTGCTGATGTTAGTCCTGACGCAGATGCTGAAAAGAAAGCCTCTGAAGCAGCGAAAAAAGCTGGTGATAGCGTAAAAGCAGCACCAAAACCAAACGCAGCTCCAGCTGGTGACAAACCTGAAGCAGTCTCAGATGGACAAACAAAAGTAGAAATGGGTAAAGCAGTAAACCAAGAAGAAGTAGAATCGGAAGATGAAACTATTTCAGAAATGGGTTCTGATATGACCAAAGCTGAAATGATGAAAGCAGCTGTAGATAAAATGAAGGAAATGTCCGGAAAAGAACTACAAGCTACTTGGAATAAAGTTTCAGAAATGGGTGACATGCCCAAGAAAGAGGAAGATGGCGAAGACGGTAAAACCGAGTCACTAACTCGTAACGCTACTATTAGAAAAGTAGTAGAAGCATTAAAAGATTTAGATGTTTCAGAAATCAGAGGTGTATTCACAACTAAAGAAGAAGTTGAAGAAGACGCTGATGAATCAGTTGAAGAAGCTAAATCATCTAAAGACCAGAAAGAAATGGACGGTATGAAAGATGATGAAGAAGAAGACGAAGATGAAGAAGTCAAAAAAGAAGAAGTTGAAATCGACATGACAGACGACATCAATGCACTAGTTGCTGATGAAGACTTGAGTGAAGAATTCAAAGCGAAAGCTAAAACTATTTTCGAAAGCGCAGTAGCTGTTAAAGTCAAAGAACAAATGGCTGAAACAGAAGCTAAGTTAGAAGAAGAAACTAACCAAAAAATCGAAGAAATCAAAGATGATTTAACAGAGAAGGTTGATTCTTACTTGAACTATGTTTCAGAAAGCTGGGTGAAAGAAAATGAGTTAGCGATCGAAAGAGGATTAAAATCCGAATTGACCGAAGACTTCATTAGTGGTCTTAAACAACTGTTCGAAGAACATTATGTTGAAGTACCAGAAGACAAGTTTGATGTAGTTGAAGAACTAGCTAACAGACTTGATGAAATGGAAGATAAATTGAACGAAGAAGTTGCGAGTAACATCTCAGCTCTTCAAGATATTGAAGAACTTCAACGAGAAAAAATTATTAGCGAAGCGTCGAAAGACCTAGCTGATACTCAGGTTGAGAAGCTAAAAGCTTTATCAGAAGATATTGATTTCGAAAATGAAGAAACATTCGTAGAGAAAGTTTCAACATTGAAAGAATCATACTTCGGAGAAGGTAAAGTAGAAGCTGTCTCAGACGACAGCGCTGTAGTAAGTGACGATGCTGATTTTTCTGGAGCGGGCGATGTAGCTCAACCAGTTAATGAAAGTATGAGTCAATACACTGCGGCTTTAACCAAATTTGCTTCTTTAGAGAAGTAAATTTTAATAAGGGGACTATAAACAATGTTTATGTCAGAAAACTTACAAGAAAAGTGGCAACCAGTTCTAGAGCACAGCGATCTTCCAAAGATCGAAGACTCTTACAAAAGAGCTGTAACGTCAGTTATTCTTGAAAACCAAGAAAGAGCGATAGCAGAAGAAAGAGGAGCTATGAATGAAGCCCTCGGAGCTGGTACTGGTACTGTAGCGGGAGCACCTGGTGGTGTTACTGCAACTGCAGCTAACTGGGACCCAATTCTTATATCTCTAGTTCGTAGAGCAATGCCAAACTTGGTAGCCTATGATATCTGTGGTGTTCAACCAATGACAGGACCTACTGGACTTATCTTCGCGATGAAAGCAAGATATGTTGACAGTACTACTGCTATTGATAGAACTGAAGCCATGTTCAACGAAGCTGATACAGACTTCGCTGGAGCTGGTACACACGCAGGATCAGATCCTTTTGCATCTGGTTCAGCTAACACAGCTATCCAAACTGGTTACACAACTGGTACAGGAGCTGCGACAGCAACTGCTGAAATTGATTCTACAATTCCAGAGATGTCGTTCACGATTGAAAAAGCTACAGTTACAGCTAAAAGCAGAGCGCTAAAAGCTGAGTACACAATCGAACTCGCACAAGACCTTAAAGCTATTCATGGCTTAGATGCAGAAACA
>Ga0181395_1000885_pt1 | contig 12490 bp, 26 predicted proteins | sample 18SPOviralmetaG_FD_130124 | JGI IMG/M metagenome (GOLD analysis project Ga0181395, IMG submission 130124) | Marine viral communities from the oligotrophic San Pedro Time Series (SPOT) site, San Pedro Channel, CA, USA - 18 SPOT_SRF_2010-12-16 | ecosystem: Environmental > Aquatic > Marine > Strait...
CAACTTCCAACGGCCAGCCATGACGCTTAATTGTCTTGGTAACTGTAGGTTTTTTCTGTCCATAATCATCCCTAGAGTATAGGGGCTCTATCTTCCTAGCATATTCTTTCGCTTTTTCTTTACTTAGCATATTCACCACTTAGTAATACTGGGGTTTCTGCATTATGGGCTAGGGTAACAAAGCCTACCATATGGTACTGGCTTTGTGAACCCCACGAATAAGAAATCGGGAACAGTGTTCCGTAATTCGCTGAAAAAGGGCTGCGCTCACTGATGGTATCTTATCCCTACTAATTTAACTAGTATTTCATAGGGGTTCGAAAACCATTCCGATTTTGCTGTCAGTCGATTGCTACTACTACGGTCTTATTCCGTCATTCTCACCCGACCCCTTGTTGTCTAGAATGTCCAACGGGTATTGGGGGTGGAAAAAAAGCGGGGGTCTATGATACAAATGCGCCCGCAAGTGTAAGCCTAAAAAACATCTCGTGGTGTTCTACTAGACCCCCTAGAAGGGGAGTGGAGACAGAGTTGATAACAATAAAGCCAAAAACACGCAGACAATCTCTGCTAGGAATACGCTCTGTCTCCTTGGAATGGGCGAGAGAAAATCTTTATCTGTTGGCTTGAAAACAACAGGATGCGAGGATAAGGTAGTGCATGGCATGACTACGGTAGCCCTTAAGATTTTTTTATTTGCTCCAAACTCTCATGAAGTGTGGTTATACTTCGGGTTCTTCTTCAAGAAAATCCCAAATATCTCTATTTGGGTTATCTTTACTATTCAAGTAAATATCATCTCGATTTCCCCCTATGTTGCATAACCACATCAAGTGGTAATCGGATAGATACTAACTTGCCACTTGAATAACACTAGCACCGTTGTAGAATTATAAGGTACTAAAACAAAGCCATTTAGTACCATATGGTTGTTTGGCTTTGTAGAACCCCAATTTAAAAATTGAGGCCCAGCAAGGTCAACTTTTGAATCAGTGGTCGCCCTCCGGTGTTTCCGCAGGGACTTCCTCAAGAACTGGATAGTCTTGAGTACTTAGTCCGGCAATTGTGCCATCCCAAATCTTCTTAGCATACCTAGCGAGCATATTACGCTTCATTAGGTCTACTTGCTGGTCAGCAAACTCGTCAGCAGTAGAGTAACTAATTCCTCCATGCTTACCAGTGCCTCTAGCATTAATCAAGTTAAGTACGGTTTCTGCATACTTCATAGCAGCCTTGCGTACTTGCTTCTCTAAGAGAGAATCGAATGCTACATCTTCAGCAGCCGGTAGTACTGGCTGGCGAGATTGTAGTTGTGGCAGGTTTCCGCTAATACCGTAGACGGTTCTTAGTTCGCCCCATTTCTTGGTGCGTTCCTCGTCGGTGGTTGCGTTCCTACAGTTGGCTATGGCTGCTGTAATAGCAGGGCCCATAGCACCGGCATCGTGGGATTTCAATGTTTCTTCCATTGAAACTAATTTTATCTCTAATCTGTTCATTTCCATAATAATTCCTCCAAAACGGTTGATTCATTAGTTGCCTTGCTAGACAATAGTAATTGGCGTTCTCAAATTATAAGGTATTAGAACAAAGCCCTCTACTACCATATGGTACTGGGCTTTGATAGTACCTTACCTAAACAGAGTGCTAACGGTATTATATGCTTCCTAATAGAGAAACATTTGAAGAATGGGCGAAGGATTATCAAGATTATTGTGATGGTGAACATACAGACGACCTTTTGGTTGAATATGTAGATGGTTTGGTTCCACATACCTATTCTGAGATTTCGAAACAGTTTAGCGACATGCACTTAGAAGTTGAACAATATCAAGTAGGGATGCCAATATGGAAAATTATGCAAATTAACTTATTCGAAAATTATTATGCTATATTCACCGAAGTATATGAGGAGTTGACTGCATATGACTGAAAGACAAAAAATTGAAGATTTAGCACAGGACGAACCGGTTGACGGCTTAGAATTAGTGGTATTGCAACGCTACCCTAGACGCAGGGTTGAATCTGCAAACTATACCGGATTTATTGCGGCTGCATGTGGTAGGGATGAAACTGGAATCGTCGGTATCGTCCTATGGGGCGGCCAAGTGGAGAAAGTCAAATCAGGGGATGTCGTAAGAATCGAAGGCGGTATGTGTGCCATGAGGCAGGGCGAACTTATCGTTTCCGCTAGGGATGGCAGTATAGAGGTGTTAGAGAGGTGAATAAGAATGTGGCCCTTCGGGGTCACTAAAACAAAGCAAGCCACCTAATCACACTATAGTCCCCTCTTTCAAAACCGTAAGAAAAATTTACCCAACTAAACGCTTTAGGGAAGTTATAGTAATTCTAATTGCTCCTTATAGTATATAGGGGATATATTATGTTATAATTTATGGTATAGAATATAACATGTACGGGGTCAGTCTCACGATTTGGTGATGAGACTGAAGATGAGACTGAAAGGATAGGCTTTCAGTACATCATTTATTATTATTCAATCTCATAATCTCATAATCTCATATCATATATCTCTCTCCCCACCCCTATTTCTCCCTTTATCTCTCTCTCTTGGGCGATGAGACATGAGACATGAGACTGAAGGGGCAAAGTTGGTCGCAGTGGGGCGTTTCTCTTTGTCTCATGGGTTGTCTCATGGTTGTGTTTTTTTAGATTTTTTAACAGAGGGCAAACTATTTCCGTAATAAATATGTATTATTTAAGAAGGCTATATTTTGTAATATAATAAATGCGGCTTTCCTTAGGGGTGCGTAATATATATTCACTTCCCAAATAAGAGGGCTTTAATAGGGAATGTAAAAGTAGGGATTTATGGAATGGGATGACCTAGTACTGTTAGTCGAGGCATATATGGAAGATGCTGATTTAGGTAAATTGGAAGATGTTGTAGATACATTAATTTCAGCAGGTAACGATAATGAGAAGGAAAGGAAGAATGCAGAGTTCTCCATTAGAGGACTACTGAAGGGAAGAGATGGCTCTCCCTTTAGGCAAGGGGTAAGGAGCACTCACCCTGTCTCTGTAAAGGTCAATGTAGACAAAGTGGCTAAGATGGTCTATGAGGCATCTAAGGTATATTTCGAGATGGTTCCTAATGGACTTCATCTCAAGCATGGTAAGAGTGGAGGAGGCGGATATGCCAGTGCCCACGAATACGCACTCAACGAGAAGAAGAAAATTTCAACAGATTTGCAAAGGCGTTTTACCAATAAGAAATGGGATGGTACTTTAGAGGGGTTGGGTTACGCCCCTATTAGTGAGGAAGAGTAGGTAATCCTAAAGTGGTTAATAATGTTATAAAATTATTACAGAAAGTATCTATATGAGGGGACATCCAGTTATAAGTGAGGGGCGAGGGTACAGGTATCTTGTGGATTCAGACCGACCTCCCAACTATATTTTTTATTTACTAAAGGAATGATTTGGAATGTTGAGTGACCACCAAGATACGGACTCGTTCTCCTACAATAGAACTTGGGATGACTTCCAAGATATGTTAGAAAAGGCAGAACGAAAACAAAATATGCACTTCACCAAGATGCACCAAAAGCAATCTAGAGAAGACCGCATATATCATATGAGAAATTTCAAGGCACTAGAAGGAGTAATCAAAACTCTTCGATGGGCTATGGGAGATGTTCGAATAGAACACCCACTTGAATAAGAAGATAGGGGTAGAGCAAAGAGGCCTAAGACAAAATATGCTCCCCCTATCTTCAACAGGTGATTTAAATGAAATCAGAAAAAGTAATCTTAGATTGGCTAGCGAAATATGTAGACGATGTAACCACTGCTGAAGTAGATGGTGAGAAGGTTATCCTACGATGTGGGGATAATGTAGTCGGCATGTTAGTCTACCAACGCTTAATCAAGCAGGTGAAATAAATGAAACTCAAGAAGATAGCATATAGGCTACTTCAATTACTAGAATTTCTAGTATTGGCATATCTAATCAATAGATATGTTATATGATTCCAGTCGGTTTTTGCAGTAAAAACGACGAAGGTTACACGGCAGATAGTAGTCCTCCAACTACGAAGTCGTTTCCCGACGGGGGTGATTATTATGATAGAATGGATTAAAAGATTCTTTACTAAGAGTGAGATAAGAAAGGCTGACTTGCCTAAATGTAGCAAGTGCGGTCTTCTTTCTACTAAGAGAATCGAGATAAGATTTATACAGGGCGAAGAGATTTCGTCAATAGCGGGCAATTGTTGTGACAGTTGCGAAGATGATTTAAGTAGGGAGTTTAATCCATTATGGATTCCTCCCTTAGTTTTTGAACAGGAGAAATAAATATGAAAGATGTATTGATATTTTGCGGATATACTTCCGCATATAGTTTGATGAATGACCACATGAATAAAGCAGAACTGACAGACTTGTTAGAATCTCTAGTAGATAGTCCCGAAGATGCAGTTGATTTTGTTAGGGAAGAAGTAGAAAGAATAGCAGCCGATTATTTTGATTGGGTAGACCATGAAAGGATGAAGAGTAATGCAGATGAAGAAGCCTATCAAAGATATAGAGATGGTGATTAATATGAGTGGTAGAGCAAAGAGACTAGGAAGAGTAACTAGACAAGAAGCGAATTGGTTAGACGCACTAGAAAGAAGTGATTTAGATACTTCGCTCCCCTTTAGTGGAACTGATGCTGCTAGAATGGTGGCAATAACTCCTAATAAAAAAGGGCACATAATGAAAATGATTCCAATACCTAGGAAAATGACTAGGCTATTGATTAAGAGCCCTAACTATGTTAGGTGGAATTATTCCAAATATAAGCATGGAACAGTTTACTGGGTGAGATTAGATGACTAAATATACAGAAGAAAATATTGGTGATATAGTAACAATCGAAAGAGACAACGGCACATCAATTGATGAGCGAATCGTAATGGTTTATTGTCAAGTTTGTGCGGCTAGATTTATCGGGCCGATTAGAGAAGCAGGTGGTTTCCTTGGGGGCCATGAAATGTTTCACACATGGGAATTTAAGATTGAATATGAAACAGAATTGGAGGCATAAATATGACTGAAGAAGATTACTCCAATTGGCATACTTGCGGGTCTAGATTCAAAGACCCAACAACTGCTAGAGGCTCACCAATTTTCTGTAAAGAATGTGGGAAGAAGGTAAAAACTATGGTTAGAAATCCTAAGTTCACTACACTTAGAGATGGAAGGCCTTGGAGAGAATATGATTCTAAATGGGATAGAAAGTATGGTTGTCCTTGCGGGAAATGGAATACCCCAATCTTGGATTTAACCGAAGAAGAAATGAAATTATGGAGGAATAAAGATGAATGATGTAATATGGAAAGAAGGAGAAGGATTGAAGTACGGATTACCTGACCAAGATTGGGCTACTAGGAAACTGCTAACAGTTTATCCAACTAAGCATGGTTGGAGAGTAACAGTTTGCTGGGGCGATACTTGGAATCACTTAGTAATTAAAACACATGAGAAGTTCGAACCGTGTTTTAACCAAGCAATCCGACAAGCGGTTAGAGAAGGCTGTCCTAAAGAATGGCTACCCGAACCTTTAGACGGTGTTGATTCGGAATGAGTTTTGGAAAAGAATTTGTACCTAGTCTAAGAAGAAGCGGTATCATTGCCATGAAGGTAAATGTTGCTCCGATTATTATGGGTAGAGACGAAGCAATTTCTTCTCTAGTAGAAAAGATAGGATGGAGAGGAATACCTTACATCCATAATCTAAACAAAGGTAAAACCAAATCACAGTTAACTATGGCGGCAAAATACCTTTCCTATTATGGTTATTTTGAACATCAGCCACAATCTAGAGAGCAGTGTGTAGAATACTACAAAGACCAACTAGAAGTTTGGGATGCTTGTGCTTACTTAATTGACAAGCATTTCCCAGAATTTAATAATTTAAAAGGTGAATAAAATGAATATATTTGCACTATCAGAATGCCCAAGAGAATCAGCACAAGAAATGCTAGACAAGCATGTAGTAAAAATGCCGACTGAAACATGTCAAATGCTACATACTAATATACTCTACATGAGGTTTATTTCTGAATGTCGCTATGAACCATCATTGGCGGAACTAAAGATATATCATAAAATGATTAATTCTAGACTAATGAAACCGGCTATGTTAAATCATCCTAGTACCATTTGGGCAAGGAAGTCTTTAGATAATTTCAATTGGCTACTAGCACATGGTAAGGCCCTTTGCGAAGAATTTACTTTTAGATATGGTAAAAGGCATGGTTCTTATGATAGGATTCTTGATGTTGTCGATTACGGTAAGTTGCTTAGAAGTCACGATTTTACTTGTAAAGAATTAACTCCGGTAACAATTGCTATGGATGACTATTACCGATTAAGTCCCCAAGAGAATACATGGAACTTTGTTATAGAAAGTTATAGACACTATTATTTACAAGGTAAATGGAAATTTGCGACTTGGAAAAATGGCAGGGCTCCTTCTTGGTGGCCAGCAGACCACTACAAGAATATGAGAAATTCTGAAATAAAAAAGAGTAATGAAATATTTGGTACTAATACGGAGATGATTGAATGATTGAAGTAACTTGTAATAAATGCGGCTGGCAAGGAGAAGAAGAAGATTTAGTGATGTTTGAAGATGGGGATGGTATTGGGAAAGGTTGTCCTACTTGTAAAACAGATTGCTATTTAATGGATAAGGAGATGATTGAATGATTGAATGTAGAGAATGTAAAGGTAACAACTTTATCAAAACCTTTTGCCATGCGACAGAGAGATTTGTTTATGACGATTGTTGGGATTGCCTTTCTGAAGAAATGTACGCAATAGAAATGCAAGAGAAGATTACTAAAATACTTATTAGTGAACCTAGTGAGGAACTACTCACTACTATTAGCGGTGTATTAGTTAGGACGGTAATTGAAAATAAAGAAGGTGCATTAATGCACAAAGATATAGAAGAGATATGGAATTTAATGAGGGATTAAAATGGAAGTAGAATTTAGAATAATAGATGATGAAGAATTACCTGCGGTAATTATTAAAGAGAACGCAAACGGAAGTCCGGAGATATTGATTAACAACTATCATAGGCTTTGGCTATGTTTGCAGCGAGGAACAATTGCTGGAATTTTTGAAGTATTCCCAAAGAAACTAACAGAGATGTTAGATGCTTATTTGAGAGAGCAATACCAATACGAGATAATGGATAGAGGTGAATAATAATGGTAGCACTACATAAAATGGAAAGTAAGTTCGGTACTTGTATCGAATGTAAGAAAACCCAAGGCTCTACTAGTTGTGATAAATGCAGGGGGCCAAGTTGTCCTTCCTGCGTATGTATCATTCCTAAAAAACAAGGGGAAGTAGAAATAAGACATAAGAGTTGTATAAGAGGTGGAAAATAATGGATGAATTACTAATTAAACCTAAGAGAAAATTAGGTACTGGAAGATATGATAGGAAACTAATCGAGAGGATGGTTGATTTATCTGTAGCAGATGATTATGAAGAGGCTTGTAAAGAATGGATTGCCACCGGTAAAGTTTACTGGGGAAATATCGAAGTTCCCGAATGGTGGGAAGATAGAAAGGGCAAGTGTCTTTGTGGACATAAGATTGTATATCACTTTGAAGTAGAAAATACTGAAAATGGAGAAATGATTTTAGTTGGTTCCGACCATATTAATTCCTACCATATTCTAAAGCAGATAGCACTATCTACTGGAATGCAGGAAGAGATGATTACTGATGAAATGATTGATGAATGGATGAAGGTAAGAGTTGCTTCTATGATGCAAACCGCTTGGTGGCATAAACATGGAGAACATTTTACTGAAATGTTTGAAGCCGTTAAAGAATATGATGTCAGAGTAAATGTTAGAGTTCTAAAGTGGGAATACGATGCTAAGGTACAAACTAGGCGACCTGTTACTGCGATAAGGAAAGCAGGTAAAGGAAACTATGGCGAAGATGGCCACACTATGGCATCAATTGTTTGGAGATGGAATCATCCCGACAATCCTAAAGCACAGATACACACTAGAGGATATCCTACTGAAAAACTATGGCAGGATTTGGTTCTATTCAATCTTAGAATAGAAGAGTATAGACAGCAGTGTGAGACAGAAGATATGCAATTGGATGTCTTAATGTCTCTAAGGGAAAAGAGAGAATCTCTTAGAACGGCTCAATATACTATGTTAAGAGAAGATAAGGATAGATTGGCAAGAGAAATGTTTGCTAAGGTTTGTGAATACTACGGACTTCCGGACTTTTACAATATATCTACCGACCATATGACTACTTGGGAGAAGAATTTCATCGGGGACATGAGGGAAAGGGTTACTAGAGGCTATGGCCACATACCCCATCTTTCGCCCCAGCAACTACAAACCCTTGATAAGATTATCAAGGGCGAAGATACTCCATCTACATACAAGCAACAGAGATATTTGGTAAGGCTTGGATATGAAGGAGAAGTAGGAGAGTTAGGTCAGAGAGAGGCTAGTCAAATAATTGACAATATATTGGCTTCGGGTGGCAAACCCGAATACTAAACGCAGGGCTTTAATAGGTAATGCGAACTAAAAAAAATAGAAGAGGTGAATGATAAATGATAAGTTTAACAATTTTGAATGAGACAGGACATACATCACTATCCCTAGTGGCTAGTGAAGTAATAGAGCAGATTAATACCCACCCTACGGATTGGGTATTTATTGACGGAGAAATGGTATCGAGAGAGAACATTTCATCTGTTAACTGGGATGATGTCGAATCGGTTGTTTTAACTCCGGCTATCGTCGGCGGTTGAAATAACTAAGTAAATAGGGAGGGTAGTAATGGGAAACTACTCTCCCTTCCCTTGGGGTTGTATTATGTTTTTTAAAAATGAAAAGCAATGTATATCGGTGATTGAAACTTTCATCGAGGAACTTAGCCCTGTTAACAGGACTAAAATGGAGTTGGTTATCTCTTTAGATAACTCTCCAAAGGAAAAGATATTTGCAATTACTTCCGTATTTAGAGAATGCCTATGGGACATTCCGGAAGCAGTTGAGATGGGATTCTTCGAATGGATGGCAAAGAACATACCCGAAAGAATAGAAGCAATAGAATACTATGAGGCTTTAAAATGAAAGACAAAGACCCCAATTATACTCCTAGTGCTTGGTCGTACAAGAAAAGAATAGCGACTAAGTGCAGAATATGTGGTAAGCAGTTAGTCTTACCCGAAGAAATGAAGAAAGAAATACACGATAATTGTGATAATAATTTAAGTAATAATACATATATGATGTGATAAAATGAGAATAACAATAGTAAATACAGACAGAAGTACTCTAATAACAGAAATAACTTCAGATGGGGGCCTAGTCCTACCAATGCGCCGAGAAGTATCGGGAAGAGTTCAGACCAAAGGCGACCCTATTCATACGAGCCTAACTAATCTCTTTTCTAGACAGTTAAAGAAAAACTATGGGGAATGGGAAACTGTTCTTACTATAGGTGGGTTGCCTATACATGTAAAATACGATGGTAAGTATTATGTCATGGGTAAGAGCCATAGTCTGAAATTAATATCTTCGGCCTTGGCTAGAGTCGCCTACAGTGCTGCTGTGGGCGAGACGGATTCTTCTAAATTGCTAAGTCTTTTGTTTACTAATATGGAAGTTCCGGAGCCTATCTCTTATGCTATTGAGAATAGGGCCCCTTACCATTTCTATGAAAACTACAATAAGGTTGAGGTTAGACTAAATGTAGAAAAAATAGGCTCTACTAAATATGCAATAGAAGTTTCCGATTCGGTGTGGGGAGAAATAGCCCAAAAGGATTTAGTGACCTTTGTTAATTCGTATAGGGATGGAAGTAGAAGAGGCAATTGGAATAACCTTTCGCCTAAAATGTTATTTTGTAAATTAATGGAAAGAGAGCCTAGCGAATCAGAATTAAAGTTGATGAAGGCGTTCCTTTCACAAAACAGAACTAGCGATATAGTGGAAAGGAGAGCCAAGGAATTAGTTGAGGAAATATGTGAAAATTTCCCGAAGACTTTCTTCTATCATGTTGAAGAAGAAGGGGCAATAATCAAACCAAAGAGACATGAAAAGGTCATTAAGGGGAAGCATTATTTTATAACTACTAAGCAGACAGTAGGCTCAAATAATAACGAGTGGCTATTTATTAGGGGTAATTCGTATGATTGGAAGATTAGGAAGTCTAGCAACCAAGAAAGTACCCAATCGGTACAGACATATATTTGGCAGAGATTCACTACAAAGATAAAAGTCGGTCAAACAGAAAATGAGAGTGGAGAATGGATAGATGTCTTCGAAACCACTTATCATTACGGATGGGCTGGCCCTATATGTGTAGATAATATGAATTTTAATGGGGCTACTAGTGTAGGCGACCAAATGGTGGCTAGAGGATTCGCTTTCATGAATGATAGTGCTACTATTCGTTTAGTTAGTACGATTAACTCTTATCTCAATGAAAGGGATATGAGTAAGAACCGATTAGACTTTGAAGATTTAATTAAAAACGACTTGGGTCGATTACTATGACATGTATAGAGTGTGGAAATAATAATTTTAGTTTTGATGAAGTAATGGGAGAAAGAATCTGCGACGATTGCGGCTTGGTTGAAATAACCGAATTGTTTGAACAAAGCGTTTCGCAATTCAACCCATCCGGAGAGGTAGTTAGAGAGTCTACCTTTAGGAATACTTTAGGAACCACTAACAGAAACAGATACGATGCTTCTGAAACTAACATACAGACAGGGTTGGTATATTGCAATCTAGTTCTATCGTCTATTGCTACCAATCATCCTCTAAGAGATAGAGTAGAAGAATGCTATATTTCTTTATTTAGAGGGCATGTGTTTAGTAATAAATATAGTTACGAGACTAGGGCAACGGCATTAGTGTATTATGTTCTGAAAGAAAACGGAATACCTATCAAACTTAGAGAAGTTAGAAAGGAATTCGAATGTGATATGAGAAAGGTCAACCGCCTAACTAGGGCAATAGCAAAGCACTTTGGTAACTCTAGTGTATATGCTAGAGACAATACGGTTTCGATGTTAGATAAAACTTCTAGGGCTATTTATGATAGTGCTGAATTTATTACGCTATGTCAAGAAATGCACATAATGTTAGAGCCCATCCTAGAGGCAAGCAATTTTACCAAGGGCAGAACATATTGTGCTGCTGTTTGTATGATAGTGGCAAAGGCTAATCTAATGCAGATAACCCAAAAGGAGTTGTCAGAAAAAACAGGATACGATGTTTCTACAATCCGTATTCAAGCAAAGAAGATATTACAGATGTTAGGTTATAATAGCCTAAAACAAATTAGTGGAAAAACAATAGGAGAAATGATAAAATGATAGAAGAAGAATGGTATGAATATTATGTATATTTAGAAGAACTTAGACAAAGTGGAGTAACCAATATGTTTGGTGCTTCTCCCTACCTGCAAGAAGCATACGGTTTAAATCGAAGAGAAGCCAGTAAGGTTCTAGTTAGTTGGATGGAAAACTACAATGAACTTGTAGAAAGAAAAATAATTGTGAGGAATTGAAATGAGAAGAGTATTAATTATAGGCGCAGGTGGAATTGGAAGTTTTCTAATTCCGCTTCTGAAGAAGACGGGACTGTATTCTATTACAGTAGCAGACCCCGACATAGTAGAAATGAAAAATATACCGTATCAGAATTACGGCAAAGAGGATGTTGGCGATAATAAAGCATCAGTGATGCACACTAGGTTTAATTTAACAACCTGCATACCGCATAAAATTCTAACTACTAAGCAAATGGAAGGATTCGATTTGGTTATATCTTGCGTAGATAATCTAAGTCTTAGGAGAACCATGTACCGAAGTAAGTTTAATTGGCTAGACCTAAGAGCACAAGGCCGCAATGCTGCGTTTATATCTTCGGACTCTAGTCCGGATATGTGGGACACTATGTTGGCTGGGCCGGATGGAAGTTTTTCTTGTCAAGGAGATTCTTGGGATGGAAGTAATAAAAATGTTCACTTTATGCAAGTGGCAATTGCTGGAATGGCGGCAGAATGGATTCAAAGATGGTTCAATGCTGAAGATGTTGGGCTTTTTAAGGTGGTAAATGTATGACTGAAATGATGAATGATGATTTAGGCCCCGATTACAAAGTTGGGATTGTATCTGAATGGGAATTAAATCCTGAAGTTACGGCGAAGTTCCTATCAGAAATATGGAAGTCTTCTACAGAAATACTTCCAAAACTGGAAGTACAGGTAGTCATTGATGGTAATGACAGACTACATATTAGTAGTGGTACTGCTGGATATGTTGATTTTAAAGTAGACCCAGTAGGAATGAAACTTCCCATCAAATGTTGGATTCATACGCACCCATTCGGTTCTGCATATTTTAGCGGTACTGATATTAGTACAGTTTCTATTTGGGAACCTATGATGAAATCTGCAATAGTAGTGGG
>Ga0181395_1000886_pt1 | contig 12481 bp, 18 predicted proteins | sample 18SPOviralmetaG_FD_130124 | JGI IMG/M metagenome (GOLD analysis project Ga0181395, IMG submission 130124) | Marine viral communities from the oligotrophic San Pedro Time Series (SPOT) site, San Pedro Channel, CA, USA - 18 SPOT_SRF_2010-12-16 | ecosystem: Environmental > Aquatic > Marine > Strait...
ATCAAGAGAAATAGTAGAATCTTCTAATTTTTTAATTTCACTTTTTTGATCTTTAATTTCTTGGACTATATTTTTAATTTTATTATTAGTAATTTCATTATTAATATTTTGATTTTTTTTATACACTAAACTAAGTTTATTAATTAAATATACAATAATAGCAAATATTAAACTATTATAAATAAAAAGATTAATATATTTATTGATAATATTATTATCAAAATTTAGTAAATATATGCAAATATTTAATAATGATGAATATAAGAGAAATTTATAATTAATAATTGTAATCTCATTGTAAATTAAATTATAAATATCTGATAAATTTTTATATTTATAATTTAATTTAATATAAAAATTTTTAATTTCTAATAAATTTTGAATTAATCCTTTCATATATCTAATCCGATTATCATTTTTATCTTCTTCTTCTTCTTTAAGAGTTACTTGACTTTCTAAATCTTTAATTTGTTTTAAATCTACTAATCTTTGTTTTTGTAAGAATATATTATTAGTAATAATATATTCTTTATATTCTTTATAAGTTTCACCAAATTCAGAATGGTCTAGATCATTTGATTTATCTGTATTAATAGTAATATTAATATCTTTTTGAGGTTGAGTACTCATTTATTAATTATAAATAAATTTATTAAAAAATATCAATTTTCAAATAAATAAAAAATAATTTATAGAGAGAAAATGCAATATAATATAATATTATATTATATGGCATTTACACGATGTATCCAAAATAATAATATATTAACATCAGATGAACATATAAATAAATTAAAAGATAAAACTTTATTTTTAAATGCAAAAAATTCAAAATCAAATAATATAGTTAATATAAACTTAAAATCTAGTAGTCAATTAAATAAAATATATACATTAAATAGTTATAAAACAAGATATAGTATAGCAAAAGGTTACAATTATTTTAATCATGATTGTAGTATAAATTTAACAAACGATTGTAGTAATAACAATTATAGTTATACTTATGATGTTAGCGGAATTAAAGGAAAAATGAATGAAGCAAACTATATTCTAGGTAGTTTTTCATCTATACATAAAATAATTCATTCAGAAACAGGACAAGCAAAAATAGCAGATATATCAGCATCAATATATGGTCCAGATATTAGTAATAATCAAATTAATAATTCTTTAAGTAAATCGGACCCCTATTCACCTCCTTGGGGACATGGACAATTTACAACATTTACAAAATGGGATGCAAGCGGTGTTATGATAGACCCTAATAATATTTACATAAATAGAGTATCATGCAAACCCTTAATATATTTAACAAATCCTTCACATAATAATTATTATGATTTAAGTAATAATTCTGGTAGTGATTATGAATTTAAACAAATGTTAAAAAATAATAATAGATTAAATAATTTTACATTATCATCTAAATATATTACTTTTAATAAGTAAGTAAATTTTAATAAGTAAATAATATAAATATTAAACAATATATAATATATAGATGTTATTAAATAAAGCAATAATTAAAAAAGCAAGAAATAAAAAACCCACAAATAAAAAACAAATTAAACAAAATAATGAAAATTATGAAATAAATAGTGTATCAATAATAGATAATCATATATATTTTTATAGTTCAGTTAATACAGAAAGTATATTAGAATTAAATAAACATATACTAAATTTAAATAAAAGTTTAAAAAAAGCCAAATTTGAAATAAATGAAAGATTTGAAGCAAATATAGATAGTAAAATTTATTTACATATTAATAGTTATGGTGGATATATTTTTGATGCATTAGCCGCAATTGATACTATTAAAAATTCAAGTATACCAGTAGTATCAATTATAGAAGGATGTGCTGCAAGTGCAGCCAGTTTAATAAGTGTAGTAGCAAATAAAAGAATTATGACACCAAACTCAAGTATTTTAATTCATCAATTATCAGGAGGTTTTTGGGGAACTTATGAACAGATGGAAGATGATCATAAAAATAATAGTTATTTACAAAATAAAATGAAAAAAATATATTTAACACATACAAAAGGTAAATTAAAAGAAAAACGATTAAATAAAATTTTAAAAAGAGATATTTGGTGGGATCCAAAAAAATGTAAGAAATTAGGATTAATAGATGAAATAATTTAATAAAGTAAACAATTTCTATTACGTTTATATTTTTCTATACATTCTTCAAATAAACAACAAAAACAAGATAAAAATACTATCAAAAGTATAAAATAAACAAAAGATATTAATATACTCCAATCAAAATGATTAATACAATATGATAAATTATTTTGATTTAAGTCATTAAATAAAGTAAAATTATTAATAATTTCTACATTATTTAAATTAATAACAGTTTCATTATTATAATTTTGGCTAATTTTATAATAAATACATTCTTTTTTTTCTTTATCAAAATTACCATAATGAGTTATAGTATAATTATAATATAACTCATTATTATAAAAATTAGTCCGAATATGACTAATAAAATGATTATATAAAGAATAATGTGTAATTAGAGATACTCCAATATAATGACTATGAAATACACTATGTCCATGACTACTATGTCCATGACTACTATGTCCATGACTATGACCATGACCATGACCACAACATTCTACAAAAAGTAGAGATAGACAGATAAGAAATAGTTTCATATTTTTAAAATATATTAATATTTATATTAAAATTCAATTTTATAAATAATTAAAAGAGAAATCAAGTAAAGGACTTCTAACAGGAATAATAAAATTATTATCATATTTTTTAGATGTATTTCGAGTTTTACCAAAAAATATAGTAAATTTATCTAAATTTTTATAATCATAATTAGAAATTATAGATATACTATTACCCATAATAATAATTAATAAATTATTTAATCATACATACATATAAAAGAAAGAACAAATGACCAATCCATATTATTAAGATCAATTACTCTACCAAATTCGTCTAATAATTGTATAGTTAATCGATTAATATCAACAGGTCCAAAATATTCTCGCGTTCTATTAAGAGAATCATTATAATTATCATCTTGACCACTTTTATATACTTTATTTGATTGAACTGCACTTGCCACATTAATACGTCCAAGAATATGAGGCGAAAGAATAGATTCAGCAAACGCAGCTCTAAAAAAATTATTACTACTATTATTATAATCATTAATTGATACATATACATATTGTGGGCCATTGATAAAACAAACACCCTCAGATACTATTGCTCCTGAAATATCTACTTTAGTTTCTATATTATATTCACCAGCTCTAAAACCTAATTGCCATCCAAGTCGAAACATTAATGGAATACTATTATCTATATTTCCATTATTATCAACATTAAAATTAATTTTAAAACTATTATGTGACGAATCTCGTATAAATGAAAAAACACTTCTTCCACTTACAGGATCAACTGTAAATTTAACATGAGGTTTCGGAGAACTATTGCCTAAATAAACACGATTTAAAGCAGAATTAACAGCAGATTCAATAAATGCAGCTTCTGTAGAGTCACTCCATCGATTTTCATAATTTCCTGGAGGTAATTTAACAATATACATAGATGAATCATAAGTAATCTTAAAAGTATTATTTTGAAGATTTTCTGATAAAGCATAAAAACTCATGGGTAATTCAATAGATGATAATCTCATAGAAACAACTTTATTTATTCTCTCAGGTAAAGTAATTGTAAAATCAGTACTTTTATTTAAAAAATAATCAGGACGAAAACGAGTATCAATATTAATAGCTCTTTTAATAGTTTTAATATTAATTGGATTTAAATATCCAGGTGGATATTCATTAGTATCAACATTTCTTCCGTCCCAAGTATTCGATTTTTTACCTTGAATTTCATTATTATTATTAATAATAACATGATCGCCAACTAATGAGATACTATTTTGTGTATCTTGATAAGTCCCGGTAAAATTAATATTTTTTAAATTATTAATTAATTTATTCTCAGCATTGTCTAAAAATAAAATAATATCATTAATTTTATTAATATCAAGATTATCAGTTTTAATTAATTTATTATTTAATTTTTTTTTTGATTCAATTATTATATTTTCAGTATAATCTTTTGGTAAAGATAATAAATCAATTAATTCATCGCATGAATATTTATTTATATCTAAATTAAAATTATTCATAATATATATATATGTTTTTAAGATAAATTAATTTGAACAAATTAAATAATATTACATGTTATACCATTATGTCCACATTTATCTTGATTATTTTTTACATCATTATTTAGATTATTTTTTACATCATTATTTAGATTATCATTTACATCATTATTTAGATTATCATTTATATCATTATTTAAATTATCATTTACATCAATGTCATCATTTACATTAATGTCATCAATCTCATCAATTAACATTATAGCCATTGCAGCATAATTATGTAAATCAATAAGAGTATCTCTTAATTTTTCATCATCAACTAAACTAATATTTGTTGAAGTTATTTTTTCTAATCTTTTAATTTTATCACCAATTCTTACTAATACACCTATAGCTCCATGATTAGCAAAAGCATCACCATAATCATTATTTTTTTTTTCAAATAAAATAGCTGCTTCATTTTGAATATTTTTTAACTGATTTAATCGGTTCATATATAAAATAGAATTAAATTAAATTTAAATCTATTTTATATTAAATTATCTATTAAAATAGATAAAATTAATGTTTACCACATAAACTACATGATTGAGTTCGACCTATTAAACCTAAATTCATTGAAAAACGTTGCATTGTATTAAATTGATTCATAGAAATTGATGAAACAGTCGGTTTTTTAACTAATAAATTAACATTATTACTTGTATTTTTAACATTACTAGTTGTATTTTTAACATTATTAGATTTATTAATATTCATAATAAGATTTGGCATTTTATAAATATTAATTAGATATTATTTTAATTATTGTTTTTTATAAATATTACATGTTCCCGAACCTGTTCCTGAACCTAAAATACTATAATTAATCTTAGAATTATCCTTAGTAGGCATTGTCTGACCTTTCCAATTTGCCTGTAAATTTTGAGCTTTTAATCGACCTAAATATCTATAATATGAATTATGTTTAACGTCTACACCTGTTCCACCAGGTGCTAAAGAACCAGGACGAAGTCGCGTAGGTAAAATAGGTCTTTGAATATGTTTTTTATTACGATCACTAGATTGAAATTGATCAGGAGGCGCAGAAGTAGATAAACATTTAAATTTAATATTATTTACACCACCATTAATTGTATTAGCCGAAAGAACATCATTATACTGAGATTGTGAGACACGAACTTGATTTTGAATACGTTTATAAATAATTCGATTATTAGAAGGATCATTAATACAATTAGAAGTACACCAACATTGAGATATATCAAAAGTCATTTTCTTATATTAATAGAATATAATAAAATTGATAATAATAAATAGAGTAAAATCAAATTAATGGTATTACAATGTAAATATTGTAACCGAATTTATAAAAAACAAATAAATTATACACAACATATATTATTTTGTGAAATATTAAATAAAACAAAACAAGAAAAAGAACAAGAAGAAGATATATTAGATACAATACCATCGCAATATGAATTATTTCAAATAGTAAAAATTTTAATTAGTAAATATGATAAATTAAATAAAGATAATGAAAATTTAAAGCAATTAATAAGTAATCGTAAAAAAAAATTAAATGTAATAGATTGGTTAAATTTAAATTGTAACCCAAATATAACATTTTTAGAATGGTTAAATAATATAAAAATAGAAGAAAAAGAATTAGAATATGTATTTAACTTAGGAAATATAGATGGTATAATATTAATATTACAAGAATATTGTTCTACAATAGAAAATAATAATATACCAATAAAATCATTTAATCAAAAAGAGAATACTATATACATATATGAAATAGAAAATAATAAAAAAGGAATATGGAAAATAATTTCAAAAGAAGAATTAGATCTATTATTTGGAACATTAAATAAAAAGATAATAGATATATTTAAAATATGGCAAGAAAAGAATATATCAAAACTAGAACAAGATGATTTTGCAATAGAATATATTCAAAAAGTAAGAAAAATTTTGGGAAAAACAGAAAATCAAGATATAGAAAATAATAAATTAAGAAATAAATTATATAAATATCTAAAAGTTAATATTAAAACATTAATAGAATATGATTTTAATTAATTAAAAAATTGAGAAAATAATTTATATTATAAATTATGTATGGAAAAATTAGCAGTAACAAGATTTAATAAAAATACATGGAATGAAAATATAATATGGCGAAAGTCATTACAATATAATGGTTGTATATATAATACACCTATAAAAATTTCAGAAAAAATTTTACCAGATACAATTATCTTTGTTCTTGAAATGAATAATTCATTAAATAAAATAGAAGGTATTGGATTAATTAAAAATCATATTGATATGTATAATAAATATAAAATTTATAAAGAAAAAAATTATAATCGTTATACATATAAAAGTAAATATAGAATTGCAAGAAATGAACTGTCCATAGAAGAAGAAAAAATAATAAATATTCTTGATATTTTATTATTTAAAGGAAACCGACATATGAAACGAGGACATGGTATTCAAATTATACCAAAATGGATAGAAAAAAATAGTATTTTTAATTTTAATAAATTTATTAAAAAAATATTTATTAATAAATTTACTGAAACAAAAGATAATATATTTTAAATCTTATATTATAAGATTAGATATAACAGGTGTATGATCTGAATATAATCTTTTAAATCTACCTTTCTTTTTAAAAATATCAGGTATTTTAATAGATAATTGTTTTACATTTTTATTAACTAAAATATAATCACCTGTATCAGAAAAATATTTATATTTATGTTTATTTTTATGCCAACAACATGATTTTAAAGTTTTTTGAGCATCTTTTTTATTTTTATTATATTTTAATTTAATTGTATTTGTTTTAGTTTTTAATATTAAAGGATGATCTAAATTAATTAATGTATTATTATCATTAAAATCACCCATTGCAATTATTTTAATATTTTTATCATTAAATGCTTTATTTAATTTACTATCATTTTTAATTTCTTGATTTATTTTTTTAATAGCTTTCATGCGAAGCTTACTCCAAGGCATATGTAAATTAATAATTATAAATTGTAAATTATCTTTTTGAAGTAATAAAATTAAACAAGGTCTATCCTCATTATCCATTAAATTAAATGTATGTTTATATATAAGTTCGCCAAATATATTAGGATCCCATAAAATACTTACACAAGATAATCCAAATTTAGCTCTCTCAAATTTTTTTAAATTTGGCTGAACATTAATTATATCTTTTTCAATATCAGAATTAACTTCTTGTATTCCCATTAAACTTAATTGAGGTAATTTACCAATATTAGTAATAGCATTTTTAATACATTGTTTACCTCCTTTTTTATAAACTTTTTGACAAGCTTCTACAAAATCAGCTTCACTACCAGCAAGCATATTTACTTGGGTTGCCCAACTCATATTATAACTTAAAGCAAATATATTTGTCATTTAATATATATTAAGATATTTAATATATAATAAATTATATAAATATAATAGATTATATAAATATAATACAATATATAAATATAATATATATGTTAAGACTATTATTATTATTATTATTAAAAATAAATGCACTAACAACACCTCCAGTAGGAAATATTTATAGTAAAACAATAAAATTACCTTTAATAGGTGAACAATATATTGAAACAAAAATGATAAATAAACAAAGAGCAATAATTAATTTAAAAGGAATAATAAATGAAAAAGGTTATGCTGTATATTATAAAAGAAAAAATAACATTATATTAAGTAAAAACTTAATAGAAAAAATGAAAGAATTAAAATGTAATTTTAGTAATCCTAAATATAATAAAGAAAAAGATGAAGTAATATTTCGTATATTAATTAAACCTATTTATTTTAATAAAAAAATTATTCTTAATAAAGAAGTAAAATAAAATTTTATTTTTTAATAAAAGTAGGTAAATGGTGTGATTCTGTTGCACCAATTAAAGGTAAGTCAGTTAATAATTTTATATTTTTATTTTCATCTTTAAGAAATTTATCTTTAACAAATTTATCTTTAAGAAATTTATCTTTAACAAATTGATCTTTAACAAATTTATCTTTAACAAATTTATTAACTTTATAAAAGTATCTTGTAAAATACTTCATATAAATAAATAAATAATTTCTTTTATTTCATTTTAAAAATGAAATAAAATAAAATAAAACAAATATAAAATATAATATGTTTACAAATTATTTTACTAATAATTCAAGTGATTATAAAGATGTAAGTTTACATGGGGGCATACCTAAAGAATATTATTCTTTAAAAGATAAAAATTTTAGCGATTGGGAAATAGCACCATGGGAATTAATTATTTATAAAGATAGATTATTAGGGAAAGGTTCATTTGCAAATGTATATCTAGCAAAATGGCGAGAAACATTGGTTGTAGCAAAAGTAGTTGATACAGAAATAGTAACACAAAGAAAAAATTTAGTTGTTCGAGAAATTACAAATATGACAAAATTACATCATCCAAATATTGTACAATTATTAGGATATATAGATGAACCATTTATTATTATAATGGAATATATTCCAAGGGGTGATTTATTAAATAATATGAATAAATTATGGAAATCGGAAAAAAAAATAATTATGAAAAATGTATTACAAGCATTAGCATATTTTCATAATCGAAAACCAGATAATTTAATACATAGAGATATTAAATTAACTAATATACTCTTAACAAATTCAAAAGTAGCAAAAATTACAGATTTTGGATTATCACGTTTAAGTAATATGACTTCATCAAATTCTCATGAAAATATAATTAATTTGACAGATACAGAATTAACAAGTATAGTTGGTACTGAAAGATATCGTGCCCCAGAATTACCATCTACAACTTATACTAATAAAATTGATATATATGCAGCAGGAATTGTATTTTATGAAATGTTTGAAAATAAAAGATATAACCCAGAATCAAAATTAACTTGGTTTTGGACTCCAAAAAAAATTAAAAATATAATAGTTAATCATATGTTAACAATAAATCCTTTAGAAAGAAGTTCTGCTTTAGAAATTTTAAAAAAATTAGATAAAATTATTTAACTAGATAATTTAGATAATTTTGCTAGTTCACGTTCACTATAAGTTAAATTAGCGCGTTGTAAAGCTTCTTGTTCTTTATTTCTTAATACCATTTGTTCTTGATCTACTAATTTTGCTTCTGCTTCTACAATTTTCTCATCTAATTTAGCCATTTTAGTTAAATAAGTTTGACTATCTTTTTCTTTTTTTTCTTTGAATTTAACTAGTTTTTTTTCTGCACCTTTTAATTTTTTTTCTGCAGCAAGAATTCTTTTTTTAGCTGTTTTTAAATGTTTAACTTTTTGTCTAGCTTCTTTCTGTGGAGTAGTTAATTTCTGACCTTTGGCTCCTCCTCTACGTTTACGACGGGTAAATTTTGTATTCATTATATATTATATTTTTATTTTAATTAAATTATATAATGATTAAAATATCAAATATAGCAAAAAATAAATTAATTGAATTAATTGAAAAAGAAGGAAATGCAGCATTTTTATATTTAAAAGGTGGAGGTTGTAATGGATTTTCTTATAAATTTAAAATATTAAAAAACATAAAAAAACCCAATAAATTAGATGAAGAAATTTTAATAAATAATCATAAATTATATCTTTGTAATAAAAGTTTATTGTGGTTAATGGGAACTAAAATTGATTATATAGAAGATATAATGGGTTCAAGATTTAGTTTTGAAAATCCAAAAATAGAATCAAAATGTGGTTGCGGAACAAGTTTTAATTTTAAAGAATTCGCTGATGAATAACTCGCGATGAATATAATATATAATCTTTATTACTTAATTTTTGTTTATTAAATTTAAATGCTTTTATATTTAATTTTTCTAATGTTTCATCTAAATTAAATCTAAATTGTTGTGGCCATATATTATCATATGATCTTATCCAATTTCCATTATTAAATGTATTTTCTAAAAATACATCAGGTAAATAAAATGCATTATATTGAATCCCATGCCAACCTCGAATAAATTGTTTAGTAGACTCTTTATATAAATATGTTATAGTATAACTATATAGAGGAATATTTAAATAGTTGCCATTCGTTAATCGCGCAGTTGTTTTACCTTTATATATAACTTCTTTTATTTTATTAGCAACTTTATTTTTAGTAAATTTATTAGTTTCATTAAACCATTCGCCTAAACATTCTTTTTGTCTCATATCTTTATCATAAACAGTAACAAATATTCCATCAGGTATAGGAATATAATTATTATCTCTAATTAAAAAAGAAAGATATCCAACACCTTTTATACCAGGTGATCTCATACGACCTACCCATTGTAACATCCATGTTTTTGGAATTAATTTATATAATAGTTCAAATTGTTCTTTTCTATCTATTATATTTGAACAAGATAAATTAAAATATCTTTGAAGAATAGAATGAGCTGCACAATTTTCTAAATAAATTGCTTTTTGCATTGGAAGAAAATGAGAGAAATCAGCAGAAATTATTATTAAATCATGATTTAAATCTGGTTTAAAATTTATATTTTCACGTATATTTACTGGAATATAATTAACTTTTTTTTTAATATTCCAAAAATTTTTAAATACATAATTAAATGCTTGATTAACAGTATGATATTCATGATACTCTTTCCCTACATTAGGGTTATCTTGTGCTGGCGAAAAAATAATAAAGATATTTTTTATTTTATTTAAAAATTCATCAGGAGGTTTAAATCTTAAAGTATGAGATAATATATTAGATGTAAATTTAGTTCCAGCATGTGGTAATACATATCCTTTTAAATCAACTAATTCTATTGGTTTTTTATATTTAATATCTTCTGGTCTAAACCACATTATATTATTTAAAATAAAATAATTTAAATAATAAAATTTATATAAATAGATAGAGACATTGTGCCCGAGTGGTTAAGGGGATGGACTTGAAATCCATTGGGCAATGCCCGCGCGAGTTCAAATCTCGTCAATGTCGATATAAATTTTTATTTTATTAAATTAGATAAATTGACATCATGGCCGAGTGGTTAAGGCGATGGACTGCTAATCCATTTCCCTCTGGGATCGCGAGTTCGAATCTCGTTGATGTCGATATAATTTTAAATTTTTTCATAATTTTATAATATGAAAAAATTAATAATAAATTTAATTATATATAATAATTTATTGTATATAATAAAATAAATAGATGAGTATTATATATAATAAAATAAATAGATGATTATTAAAATTTTTATAAATGAATTTATTGATAATCCAGATATTATACAAGAAGAAAAAGTAAATAAAATAAAAAATTATTATTATAATTGGAGTAAACCTTTATTAAAATTAAATAATATTAATGAATTAAAAATAGGAGCATGGAAAAAATTTAATAAAGATATTCTTTTTTTTAAATCTATAAAAAAAAATAATTATCATTTAATATTAAATTTAAATACTAATGAATATTTTTTTTATAAAAAAAAATTTAAAAATATAAAAAATAAGGCAAATGATAAAGAATATTTATTAAAAAAAAATTTTTGTAAATGTATTATTTTATAAAATATTTTAATAATTAAATTGAATTTAAATATATATTAAATAAAATAAATAAAATGAAATTATTAGAATATTCTGTTATCTATACTAATAGAGCAACAAATTTAATGAGTCAAACTTATAAAAATAGTTTTAAAAATTTAAACTCAAACTTATGTAATATTTATAATGCAAAAAAAACATTAGTAATTCCAGGTAGCGGGTCAACTGCAATGGAAGCAATTGCTCGACAATTTGGTATTAATCAAAAAACTATGATTATTCAAAATGGTTATTTTAGTTATAGATGGAATCAATTATTTACTCATGGTTATCCTTATAATATTACAAATAATATATTAACTCATAAAGCAAATATTAACACCAATAAAAATAATATTATAAGTGTTTCACCCCCAAAATTAAATAAAATATGTGATAGTATATTAAAATATAAACCAGCGTTAATATGTGCACCTCATGTAGAAACATCTACTGGTATTATACTTCCCGATGAATATATAAAAGAAATTGGTAAAACTGCAAAAAAAGTAGGAAGTATATTTTGCTTAGATGGAATAGCATCCGGAACAATATGGATTAATATGAAAGAATTAAATATTGATTTATATATAACTGCTCCCCAAAAAGGATGGTCTTCACCAGCTAGTTGTGGTGTTATAATGATAGGAGACAGGGTATATAATAAATTAAAAAATACC
>Ga0181395_1000887_pt1 | contig 12457 bp, 8 predicted proteins | sample 18SPOviralmetaG_FD_130124 | JGI IMG/M metagenome (GOLD analysis project Ga0181395, IMG submission 130124) | Marine viral communities from the oligotrophic San Pedro Time Series (SPOT) site, San Pedro Channel, CA, USA - 18 SPOT_SRF_2010-12-16 | ecosystem: Environmental > Aquatic > Marine > Strait...
TGTTTTTCAACACCGCCGCCTGTATGAAAATAACTAGCCCCATTATTCATAGCAGCTAAATTATCAGCCCCGATAGCATCAACAGCCGACTTCCTAATCACAAATTCGCCCGGAGTAAGCATAGCCGGAACGGTATCTGTACCTCTTGGCTTAAATATGCTGCCGCCACCAGCGCGATATTGAACCATGCCACCATTCGCAAGCCCTAATGCCCCTTGCACAACTCTAGCCTGTGTCATTTCTTGTGTAAGTAAAAACAATTGGAAAGCCAAGCGCTCATTAGAATCAATAAGTTTTTGCTCTTTTGTTGTAGCGGTAGCAAGCATTCGGGCTATTTTAGGATCAAGCCCCAATTTGATGGCATCTCTAAATATTAACTCTTGTTTTATTTCTTTGCCGGTAAACCCATTAAGAAGAGGAACATCAGATAATTTTTCTAATAAACCTATAGTTGAAGACCTTTGTTCTTCTGACTGGTTTTGTAGAGTGCCTGTAGCAAAAGCTTTCCTTATGCCATTAGCAGAGTCAACAAGCGCGCGCCTAGTTTTCTGACCGCCCACAACAAAATCTTCTACAACGCCTATTACCTGCTCTCTTTTTCTTCTTTCTTTTTCTATCATCTCAACGTTAGCCGACATTTCACTAAACAAATCATCAACTCTACCAGTTTGAGTTGCTAATCTTGCCAACTCCGCATTTACGGCCTTTAATTGTCTTGTGTTTTCTACTGATTCATTTTCAAGTTTTATCTTTTGATCTTCTGATAAATTATCACGGGTTATCTTTTTAGCTATTTTTGCTCGTCTATCTTGAAGACGACGAGCCTCCACAGATAAACCATCAATATCCCCAGTGCCAATGCGAACACCCGCTGCGTCCAGATTGCCCTGCGCAAGATCTATCCTTCTACCTTCTGCTGCTCCAATATTTTTTCTTATTTGTGTTTGGTCGCCTCTAGATTGAGCCAATATCCTATTAGATCTAAGGGTAATATCGGCAGCCTGCTCTAAACTAGCAGCTATATTTGCTCTGCCTTTAAGCTCCTGTTGATAAACCTGATCTTGCGATTTTAAGAACGCTCTATTTTTTTCTAGTCTTGACTGCTCTAGAGTAGTTAAACTTTCAAAAATACTAACTTGTTCATTGGTCAAGTCTGTATATTTACTAAGGGCATTTGCCAACTCTTGTGGAGAAATTTCATCACCAGCCTTATCTAGATCAGCCGCAATTTGATTTAATACTTTTTCTGGTATGTCTCCTAAACTACTTTGAAGACGATTTTTTATATCATCTGTAGTAAGCCCCTTTCTAGCACCAATTAAACCATCCGTAGTATCCGTTCCTTGGTTTAACTGTCCAACACCAATAGCTACGTCATTAATTTGTTTTGCGGATTTTCGCAACTCGCCCCTTCTTGCAGGATCTGCATTAGCAATCATCTGATTCATTTCAGCTTCTAATTGATCTCTTTGATCCTTGGTCACAACTGAGGATAGGTCTGTATTGGTCAATCTTGTAGCAGAAGCTTGGACGCTACCGCCACCTCTTAGAGTTGTTAAGTTTTCTATAGCTTTAGTTTCACGCTTGGTTTCAACTATATCCTCATCTATACTGGAGATAAGGCCCAAGATTCTTTTTTGTTCGGCTACAATAGCTTGGGTCGCAGCTATAGAAGCCATTTCTGCTTCGTGTCTATCTATAGCGGCTTGCGCTATATTTTCGTGATATTTACGTTCTGCAATGTCTCGTTCTGTACCGGCTTTTTCTATATCTTCGGCCTCTTTTATTAAAGAAGCGGCAGCCTCAGAGTCGCCAATCTTCTTAGCAGCAACGGCTTTCGCCCGCTTCAACTCAGCCTCGGCGTTAGCCAGATTTACGATTCGTTCTCTAGATGCTGCTGCGACTTTTCCAAACTCGCCTCTCATTATCTCGGCTTTAGTTTTTGATCCGTCAATAGTTTTTGCAAACTCGTTTACATCAATCCGACTTTGTTTAACTGCAATCTCGCTTTCTTTTACAGCAGAAGAAAGTTGTGCAAATACTAAACTAAGCGTAGCTGCCGTTCTTGGATCAAAACCGTCCACTGTCTCGCCAGCAGCAGCTTTCTCTAAAGAAGTAAAGAAAACTTGAGCAGACCCGCCGCTAGCTTTTATTGCCTTATCAGATGTAGCGCCTGATATTGCTGTGGGAAGCTGGGCCTTGGCACTTTCTCTAGCGGTATTTATTAAGTCAGATCTTCTACTCGACAAATCTAACAATTCAGAACGCTTGTCTTCTGGACTTAAAGCGCTACTTCTTGATTCTAAATCACTATATGCAGTAGATAAGTCTTTACTTCCTTTTACTAGATCCGCAAAAGAGTTTATTGCTTCTTGTAAGCCGACATTTAATTCATCAAATGTTAATCCTCCTCTTTCTTCCCGAAGTCCATCTATTGTTGCTCTTCGTGCTAATAAATTCGGGTTATCCCGCCTGTTACCACCTTCTTGTTCTATTAACAGTTCTTCTGTTCTTATCGCGGAATCTATCTCTTTGGCTCTAGCGGCACGACTACCGGTTAGTCTAGTATTTCTCAGAACGTCTGGGGCAACGGCCCCCGCCTGCGCTCCACCAAAAAACGTTCTTTGATCCGCGCTCTGGGCCGCCTTTAGTATGGCAGAAAAGGTTTCACCCGCACCTTCGCCAGTTTCTTTTAATTTAGCCACCAAGTCTCCAGCAGCTTTTCCAAGTTTTTCGGTTGTAGCTATTAATTTATTGTTGTAATAACTAATAGCGATAGCAGCGACGGAAAAAAGACCAATAACTATAGTCAAAGGACCAGCTAACTTGCCTAAAAGAGCGCCAATGCCGCCAGCGGCTTTTCCGCCACCACTCGGCGCTGGAGCGCCCCCCGGCTGGAAGTACGTCAGACCAGCATTTTTTACTTTAGCCGATGACTCGGCATCGGTGGCAGCCTTGTTTATAAGTAAAGCAGATGTCACGCTAGCTAGAGTACTAACAAGAGTTGCGCCTATACCAATAAGTGTACCAAAAAACGTAGCAGTTCTATTAATTGCAGTCTTGGTGGTATCTGAAAGCCCGCTCAATTGAGAGGTAACAGTACCTATAGTAACAGCCAAGAAAACAAAACTTTGAGCAGAATTAGCTATGCCACCTATTTTAGCAATTGCTGGAGCAATACTTGTTCCGAAATTTTTTAATCCTGTTCCAGCACCCGCTAAACGTTGTGAAAAAGATTTCATCTGCTTAGAAGATTTTTCTCTAGTTGTATTGTTTTTTTCTACGGCCTTGGTGTTTTTCTGGTTAACAACTGCCGCTTTTTCGATTTCCTTATTAATTTTATCCCACTTTATCTCAGACGCACCGTAACTAGCTGCATTCTGACCGGGAGGAAAAACCCCTTGTCCAAATGCCTGACCACCATTTGCAAATCCAACAGGACCACCTTTTGCAAAGCCTTGAACACCTTGCTGATTCATTTTACTAAGGTTTCCATACCCGATGCTTTGTGCAGAACTCTTGCTAAAGACAAATTCACCGGGAGTTAGCAAAGCGGGAACAGTATCAGATGGAGCGCGTCCGCCAGCCGCTTTTCTTGCTGTTATTGTCCTATTAGCGGCAAGTTGATCTCCCGCAGATAATTTTGTTCTACGGTCTTGAAGGGTAGTGGCTTTAGATGGCCCCTTTTCGAGCAAAGATTTAGCCAGTTGTCCAGTTATATTTTCTAATATTAAGTTTCCACCCTTTTTAGTCAAGCTAGCAAGCGCGTCTGTGCTAAATGTCCTTTTTGCATCAGTAACTCGTTTTGCATCAATACCAGCAAAAGCTTTTGAGGCAGATCCTAATCCTCCACGAAAATCAAATACATCATTAGGATTTATTTTTTGATTATCAAAAGGCTTATCTGAAAGACCATTGATAAATGATTCAAATATACCGCCTTCAATCTGCTCTATATTAGAAGCTTTATATGCGGTTTTAAATCTATTTCTATTAAACTTTATTCCGGGAATTTCGTTAGAAGAAAACTTTTGAGAAAATTGTCCTAAACTTTTGGAAATACCAGCACGAAATCTGCCGCTTACTCTTTTGGAAAGAGAACCAGATTGTATGCTCATTGGTATATTAAGTTTAGAGCTAGATCCTTTAGAAGCCTTTAGGAAAGCTTGAGCCTCTTTCTGTGTTCCTCCCACTTTAGCGACAGCCTGTTGTAATATTTCTGAACCTTGAATATTAGCCTTTAAATTTTGAAGAACGCCTTCAGGCTGCAAGAAGGCTCCACCAATATCCAATTCTGTATCACCATCTCCACCCTTTTCAGCTTTTCTAAGAACAGCTTGTTTGAAAACACCCAATTTGGAAGGAGCTAAAGTTATTTCTTCTCCACGGCGAAGTTTACCTAGATCGGTTCTATCTTTTTTGACTGTACCGGCATTTTGATATCTGTTGTTGTTCATACGCGCAAGAGTGTCAGCGCCTAAGCTCTTAACGCTACTCTTCTTTATAACGAACTCCCCCGGAGTGAGCATGGCTGGTACAGTATCACGATTACCACTACCCGGAACCATGCCACCTCTAGCAAATTTACTAAATCCGCCTCCCCCGCGACTTCCGCGACCAATACCAGCTAACTGACCAAGACCCGGAGCTAAAGCTCTTCCAAGCTTTAAACCAAACATGGTAGTCAAGAGCGGGAGCAAAGGTTCAACAGCTTCAGCAACTTTTATCATGGCACTAGCTATTTTCAGTGCGCCCGTAGCTATAGTATTGAATGGGCCGCTGTCCGTAAATTTACGTATTAATGCTGTAAATTCTTCTCTGACTTTTTGTATTTGTACGCCCAACCCCTGTTGAGCGGTTGCGGCGTCTTTAGCCACGGACCCGCTGGCAGACTGAGCAACGCGAAGAGCGTCTTGAGCGGTAGCAAATTGTTGAATAAGGGGGATAACTTTACCAATTTGACGAAAGCCGCCAAGCTGTTCTACTATATTACTAAACGTTGCAGACTTAGGATCTATACTAGACAATCCAGCAGAAAGTCTTTTTACCGCCTCAAAAGCTCCAACAAAATTACCCTTAGAGTCCCTAAGTTCGATGTTAAGATTTTTTAACTGATCTACAGTTTCTGTACGCTGAATACGTGTAAAGATTGTACGAAGACCAGTAGCAATAGTTTCAGCACTCTCTCTGGTAGTTGCACGAACACTAGTGAAAAGTGCAATCAATTCATTTATCTCACCACCCGCACTAGAAAACACACCACCAACTCTACGAATAACTGTAATCAAGTCTCCAGATTCAACAGCAAATTTCTTAGATACACTATTAATAGCACTAAGACTTTTCTCTAGAAAAGCTACGTCTCCACCCGCACGTTTGGCCTCATCTCCAAACTGACGAAGAAGCGCAATAGCACCTTCGGTAGTATCTTGAATATTATCAAATGTAGCGGCAAGCGTAGTCTTTGCAAGAATATCCAAAGATTTACGAGTTTGTTCTGCGTTAAAACCGGCCTGAGCCAAAGTACGAGAAACGTTGAGCAAGTCGGCAGAAGAAACACCAAAGGCAGTAGAAAGTCTAGTAACCTCTTTTGTCAAATTCTGTAATTGCTGTACACTTTTACCCGTGACTTGAGATATTTTTATAAGTTCACGTTCAAACTCAATGGCTGCTTTGGTGGAATTTTTAATACCTGTAACAAAAGAAAGAAGCGTACCAGTTGCCAACGTAATAACACTAAATCTTCTAGTAGCTTCTTGAAGACTTCTGTTAAGAGTATTGATATTTTTAGCTGCGGCCTTAGAATTTTTACCAACGTTTTGAAGTTGTTTGTTGGTTTGAGCCATTGATCTGGGGTCGGCTTTTACTTTTATATTTACAGTATTTAACCCGCTACCCTTTAGCTGTCTCTGTATATCAGAAACCACCTTTCCAACATTCTTTGGTGACTGCAAGTTAATCTGTGCAGTTAAATTAAATTGTTGTGCCATCTTTTCTCCGCTATATAAAAGACGGAGGAACCGGTTAAGATTCCTCCGCTAGAAGCATTCCCTAGTACTTATACACACTTATGTCGATTTAGCATCTGTTTTTTTAGCAGTTGTTTTACGCCTAGTTTTTGGCTTTGGCTTTTCCTCTGACTTTTCTGCAATAGGCTTATCCTGTTCGTCTAGGAAAGGCTTTCTTTCCTTCAAAGAAAGTTTCACCCATTCTTCTTCGTCTTCAGAATTAGTAATTTTTACAACCTCTTCTCCTTCACGATTCACAAAATAAATCTGCTCAGGATCTTTTTCGTTTTTACCCTCTTCTGTGCGATAGGCTATGAAACGACCCTCATCGTTAATCAAACGCCCATCCGCATCTGTAAGATGGCCTTCGTCGTTAATTAGACGAAGCTCTTCATCAACAAAATTAAACTCTTTAAGGAACTTATTTTCCTCAAGATTTTTGTCATAATTAGGATCAAGATTGTATAGCATATTAGCAAGCTCACTAGCGGCCTGAGACGCCCAAGGTTGATCTGCCTGAGCTTCATAAGCTTTTACATCTGCAAACTTAGGGTTATTCCCAGAGGCATCGTAAATACAGGTAGAAACCAAAGAAACAAACCTAGAGTTATCGGCCTGACCTTCCGCAGAGTTATTATCAAGAGAATTCTTTTCACTAAGAAGATCTCTAAATTCATCTCTTTTTACTTTAAGTTGCAAAGCTATCTCTTTAGCTTCTGACAACCTAATACCTCCACCTTTAAGAGCCTCCTCTCTTTCATTGATTTCTTCAACCAAAGCTTCGTATTGCTTTTCTTTTTTCTCATCCCAAATACCCTGCTCCTTCATGTAATCCGTAAGCTTTTGGCGAAGAAGCGCTCCAGAATCAAGAGCCTCCCTGAAAGACTTGTTATAGGCTATTTGAGATTTATTATAGCACTGAGGAGTTGGGCGCTTAACGACCACCACAACCTCATTACCTTCATGATCCTCACCCTTTACAGTTCTTTGTTTATCATTTTCCATCTTCTTCTCCTTTAGATTTTGCCACTGGCAGGTTAATAAAATATTTTTTCTTACTAATTTCGTAATTCACAAATTCAGATTCAAGACTTCTAATTTGAGTATTTCCGCGATCAAGAATTTTTGCACGAATATCTTCAAATATAGACTTGACATGTTTTTGTTCTGGTGTTAATTGGTCTTCGGATATCTCAAAACCCCATAAAAAACCAAAGTGTTCTTCTATGGTAGAGAGTGCGCCAATCATAGTAGTTTGTATTTTCTTTTTAGACGCCTTAAACAACGCATCTTTAGAAACTTCTTTGTAACGATCTTCTCTAGATTTTTTATAATCTATTGAATCTTTCAAAAATTTGTTGTAGTCTTCCATTATCTCATTCCCTGTATTTTACTTTTAGCTGACTGCATTTGCTCCATAGCGATGTCTTGTTTTATATCGTTTAATTCTGTGAATTTTATCTGTTTTCCAGCAGTTTGTATTGTACTTTGCCTATCTCTTATTATACCCCTAACGGCGGGATGATTCACATCAAATATTTTATTTGCTTCTTCTTGATCATTAGCCATTAAGAATATCTCTTGAGAGTTAGCTATCTTTGGGTTTTTAATCATGTCTTCTGCTTGCTTCTTCTTCTTTTGTTTATCGTACTCTCTTCTTTGACTTATAAACCAGCCATCAAGACAATCGTCATCTTCTATAACTTTTTCGTCAGGAGCTTCTGAGCTTTCGTACACATTATCATACATAGAAGAATAGCTAGATAAAGAAATCTGATCTTTTGTCAGATCGCAGGCGGGCTTACCAAATGCATTACCCTGTTTTTTACCTATGTTCCACATGGAACGCCAAGGCTCAGTTCGAGCAACTGATCTGAATTGCTCTGAAGATATTTGATTAGAGTTATAATAATCCATCAAAGATGAGATAGAATGTCTAGACCAGCAGTAAGGAGTTTTATCTACATTATAAACTGTTTTAGATATTATCCATATTGATCTAGCAAAAGAGGCGACACCCTCACAAGAAATGTGATCTAGTGCATGTTTTTTACTTTTACATTTAAGTAAGTCTTTTTCTAAAAGTCTTAATACCATCTTTATATTTACCAAATCCCTAGTCTTATAAAAAAATTCAAAAGCTTTAACTTTATGATCTTCTATTTGTTTTTCGATCTTTTCTGCTTCTCTATCGTCGATAGGTGTCCAGATCTCATTTTCAACGAGTATTGGAACAAGCTCTTTTTTTAAATACACGCCTTTAAAATAAGCTTCTTTATAAGATTTGTCATAAATCTCAAAAGACTCTTCCAGTATTTCAGCGGTAGGTTCGTATATATATAAAGCAGGATCGCCCAGCGAACAGCGTAAGCGACCCTGCAATATACGACATAAAGTTTTCTCGTTTAAAATATTATCCATCCCAAATTCCCATTATCCACTTGCTTAAATATTGTCCGAATACTCAAGCTATCGCAGACTAAGCTCCACCACCCTGAACAGTAAGAACATTAAAGTTAGAGAAGGAGTAACTAACAGTAGCGTTTCCACCACCAGTATCTCCACCAGAATAACTAACGCTTGAAAGCTTATTCTTATTACCAAGGTTAATAACAGTACCAGCAGTATCTTTAATTACAAGCTCATGATTCACAAGGTTTGGAGCAGCGCCAGATACGTTAATCAAGTCACCCGAAGTTGCTATGATTTCAAAATCACAAGTAACCTCAACGGGGAAAGTAGCGTATCTATGATAAGGCCCAAATCTACCAAGCTCTTGAATATTCTCCTGTCCAAAGTCCGTACTAACGGCAATACTTTGGATATGAGCGTTGCTGCTAAGGCCAGCCTCAGTACTTGCGTCATCCCCGCCCTGTCTTTTCAGAATATCAGGCAAGGTAGAGCCAACGACATCAACATCAACCCTACGAACAACACCAGAAACCGGAGTATCGGTTCCGTCGAAAGCTGCTGTAATATTGGCAGCCGAAGTCCATTGGGAGGTTGGAGTCGAGCCAATAACACCAGCGGTGTCAGCATTCCAGAATCTATCGTTGCCCACAAGCGTGACAGATTCTGTAGCACTTCCATCTACGCTATAGTTGTAAGCCACGGAACTTGTATACATTCCAGAGTTGAAACAAACATTTCTAGGAACACCAGTAGCGTGCGAAAGTCCGTCATCAAAGACAGCTACATAAACATCGCATCTTTCTTTTGTGGCGGCAACAACGTCTGTTTTACAAGCGCCATTTGATGCCAAGTCAAATATAAGCTTCTCGCCGTCGAGAACCTTTTCAAGAGTAACCTCAATGTCGGCCACTTCTTCGATATTTTCATAAATTTCAATTTGCCCCATCTCAAAAACTTGATCTAGAGTAAATGTTGAACTCATTCCTACGCTCTGCAAACCCTTGACAATACTAGCAGCAGATGGAGTTGCACCCCTGCCGACGATTGACACAGCTTGACAAGCGTAGAATATTCTTTGGTTACGAGCCATAATAGTCTCCCTTAAATTGTTATTGTCCTCTGGTAAAGGCTAAATATATATACACAAAATTTTAAATTATATGGCTTTTACCTGCGTTTTGCAGCGAGTTGTGCCGATATATAAATCTGGAGTTATCTGAGTAACGTCCTGCGCTCTTGAACTATTTATCCAACATCTTCTATAGAAAAAGTTATCAATAAGCTTAGGATATAGACCGCTAGGAATAGCGTTTTCGTTTAGCTCATTCCTGTAATTGTAAGGGTAGACACCAGAAATACCCACGGTAGTAGGATTAAATAGATGTATAGTTCTATCGTTTTGATAAAGCGTAGCATCCATTATATTATTACATTCCCAATGGTTTTCGGTTATAACATGAAAAACTACATCATTATTTACCCATTGACCACCACCTAACTGGAAGCCCTCCATGCTTCTAGCGGGAATAACCTCTACAGCCAAAGCTGGAAGCTGAACCCTAGTATCACCAAGCTGCGCCCACCCACCAGATGCAGAAACCTGAAAGCCTTCATCACTTCTAAATGATCTTTGCTGTATTTGACGAAACCAAGAAACGCCTTCGGCTGGAATAACCTGAACCCACTTGTGACTATATTCCAACTTAACTTCACTAGAAGTACTTATAGCAGAGTCAAAAACAACCCTACCATTTGGGTAATCTATATAAAAAGGCTTGCTGACATTTCCGGTAGCGTAAAAAGTGCTATCAACAAAGACACCTGATATGGTTATAGGCTGCTCAGTCGTACCATCTATACCACTTTCCCAAACCCAGTTTTGCCGATACCCTTCCCACACTTGACCGTCTGTGTAGTTGGGGTCGTCCGCGCTTCTTAATTTATGTCTATCTCCACCATAAATGCCGGATTGTGGAATTTTTATATTGTAAAAAGAACCACGATCAACAAATCCCCAGTCATAGAACGCTATAAAGTTATCTAACAATATATTAGAAAGTGTTGCATCTTGTGCGTTTGAAAGATTTGAAAGTTTTGTATGAGGCCCACCTACCATTATGAAAGCTCCTTTCTTACTATTGCAGAAATCTCTCTTAATGCCGGATCAATCGCTCTGGTAACAAAATTATCTACTTCATCACCAGAATATAAAGGGTTGACTTTAAATGGTTTTTCTGACTTCTTCATTGTAGCGGCGCCGGTTCTACCAGTACCCACTTCGTAATCAACACCAAACTCACCAATAATAATAGCGTCTCCAGCAGTCAATAACCACTTTAACCAAGGTATTGAACCGCCATCTTCTATAGCCTGCTGCGCCACGGGCAAAGATAGAAGATTGGAAAACGTAGACGGCGGTACGGTTATTTTAATGCCTCCGCGAAAACTTCCGCCCCTAGAGCTTACTTTTGAGACAGAAACCCTTGTAGAATTTGCAACAGAATTAGCTATTGCAGTAGACGGGTCTTCTGTTAAGCCGAAGTCAAATTTTAGAATACCGCTAGAAAGCTCTCGCATTTCTGGACAGGTAGCTATTGCCCTTCTTACGACTTCTTTTACTTTTTTTCTTATATTAGAAGACGCTGTTTTCAACACCTTTTCACCTTCTTTAGCTAAGGCTTTATTTATCAAAGCCCTCATCCTAGCGTTACTCGTAACTATTTTCATTATTCACTCCTGCTCCAAAAAGTGACAACATATTTTGTCGCATTTTGTTTAAATCCCTGCGGATAAGATACGCCTGTCCTTTCGTATCTACCCTGATCGTATTTTTCTATTCCGTCATAATTTGGAATGATGTATTTAGCTTTATTTATTTTCTCTAAATCTGCCATATATGCTATAGTTTGTATAGAGCCGTCTGGAATATCTATAGGAACACCAATATCTACCCAAAACTTTCTATTCCAATATATTCTTAGTGTTATATCTTCACTAGTTTCAATAGCTTTGTACCCCTTTCCATTGCAATAAGGGCATGGCATACCTCTTTCAAATGGGTAGGGTCCATTAGCTCTATATTTACTTATAGATCTATTTCTAGTTCCCATAGTGTCCATATAGCAATTTGGACACTGCTCTCTTTTTTCTGGATACACTAACGTTGCGGTTCTTGTAAACAACAAGACCGCTTCATTATATGTATTAAAAACGCTCGCAGGTATATTGATAGCCATTAAACAACCCTATAGGAAAGATGTCCACCTAAAACACCAGAAGAAGTACTAATTTTTAAAGCTTCACCAAGACCAGTAACCATGACGCCCTCATTGCTATTTACCGAAGCGCCACCGTTTGCCGCAAAATGAACACCACTAACAAGAGGAGTATTGTTAGATAGAAATTGAACTGTAGTAGCTTTTTCTGCAACAACAGTATAGTCAACTACCTCAATAGCTCGGCCAGCAACGGAGCTTACTACAACACCAGTAGCATTAGCGCCGCCAGAAATATTAAGACCTATAGGAGCAAATCTAACTTCATCAGAATTAAATCTATAGCTTAAAACATTATTAGTGACAGCATTAGTGTTGTCAATCTCGCTAGCCAAAAGCGGAGGAAACGGACTGACTGTATTGTTAGAACTTAACTTGTCAGCGGCGGCCAAGCCTCTAGCGCCAGCAATACTAATAATACCTTCGCCCCCTTGGGGCTGGGCATTTCCGTCGATTATTTTTTGTGATACTGCCATTTTTATCTCCTAGTCGAATATGTTGCCGCGATAATCAAACTCATTAGCTCGTAAAATCATACTTCCGGGGCTGTATGGACCGAGAATAGCTTGACCAACAAGAGTGTTATTGTATTGGTAATTCTTTAATAATTCATCATATTTTTTACAAATATCTTGATACATGATATTTAAGTTTTGAGTAACGCCTCTTAGATCAATAGCCGAAGGACCATCTTTTATAGAAATAGCGTTAGCTGATTCTGTTTTAACTTCGCTTCCTATCAGTATGCAAGCCGCCTTGTAA
>Ga0181395_1000895_pt1 | contig 12411 bp, 15 predicted proteins | sample 18SPOviralmetaG_FD_130124 | JGI IMG/M metagenome (GOLD analysis project Ga0181395, IMG submission 130124) | Marine viral communities from the oligotrophic San Pedro Time Series (SPOT) site, San Pedro Channel, CA, USA - 18 SPOT_SRF_2010-12-16 | ecosystem: Environmental > Aquatic > Marine > Strait...
CGCCGTACTCGTCACGGATGTAGATGTGTTTCTTTCTATCTTCAGGAGTAAAGCGGCCCTTGCTCTCAATCACGATACCATTAGGTAAAACGTAGTCGGGGGTGTAATGGCGGCCTTGCACCGGGACAGTAAAAGGAATGCGGAAGGGCTCATACTCAGCCTTTACCCCAGCCTCTTTAAGCTGTAGGCCGATGTCTTCTTCTAGACCAGACCGGTACCCATTAGCGATAGCTCTACGGCGTATGTTTCTAAAGGTCATCGTCATACTCCGCGTACCAGTGGTAGCGAGGATTTTGAGCCTTGCTGTGTGTTTGAGGGCGGTACTTAGCGTCAGGCCAGCAACTGTTTGTGTAGTTACAAAACGTACAGTTGATAGCTAACCTTTTGTTGGGGGTTAGTTGCTTACGGAAGTACTCGTCTTGTGGTTCAAAGCATCTTTTGAAAGGTGCGTCAGTAGCAATCAATTCCACATTAGACGCGATCTTATCCCGGATTCCACGCTTGTCTGCATCAGTGAACTCAGCGTCTACAACCTTGATCTCGCCAGTCGATTTATTAACGACAAGCCAGCCGCCGGGTTCTTTACCGGAAGCATCACTGTAGCCTAGTAACTGAGGAACATACCCAAAGGCATCGTCCTTAGCTACGCCTTCCCAGCCCTGACTCCATTTGTTGTCATAGGCCCAAGGACTAGAGGACTTAGTATCATAGACCTTATCGTCTATCTCAACGTCATTCTCTCCGAGAATAGTAGTCTCGCCCACATCAAGCTGTACCTTATCCTTACCCCCAGTAATATTTACTCGGGCTAGTTTAAGGTATAACTCAACCAATACCTCAGTCGCATCGCCCAGCATAAAGCGGACAATGTTGTTGTAGGGGTTCTTGGATTTAGGTGCGCCAGATTTCTCCATTTGGAGTTGGCAGGAAGGGCGGCCCACATTCGACATACGAATGCGGAACGCATCTTCACGAGGCTTTAGTTGTTTGCGGAGAGTGTCTTTAAACATCTCTCCGGCTTCATCTATCCAGCTTTCTTCATACTCAATAGTCTCTCCGTTAGAGAGCTTATCGAGAACCATATGAAGCTGATGTTCAAGTATGTTTAGAGACATAAATTACCTCGTTAAAAGTTAAGGTAAGATTATGCGTCGTCTGCTAAATCATCTTCTAAGTCGCTGGATACATTATCGAGAGCATCAATCGCATCATCCGATAGCTGGCTGTTACGCAGAGCTTTCTCATGAGACGCTTGGATCTTATCGTTCTCGTTCTTAACCATGTCGTGCATTACTTTGACTGTCTCAAAGATCTGCTCATCCATTGGAAGCGCGTTAACAAGGTCGGGGTCAAAGTTCATTACCCACCAGATGTTACCGCCAGAGCCTTTAGTCTTAGTGGCACCCACCTTGACTGTGTACTCGTGCATCTTACGGCCCCTAGGTAATTTCTTTAGGAACTCATCTTCAAACGGGTTAAAGTTAGATCCTTTAAGCATAACAATAACAGGCTGGTTCTCGACAGTCACCGTGTCACCATCTGCATTCTTACCTTCGTAAGACACTAGGCCACGCACCTGACGGAAGCATTTGATGTCGCTGTAACGCTTCTGATCTTCCTTAGACATCTCACGCAATACGTTACTGGTAGGCTTACCACAACGTGTCGTACCGTTCATGTCACGGGCTTCTTGGCGTAGCATTGGGATCATCAAGGTTTTGTTCTTAACCTTGTTCTCTTCAGGGTCGTACTGAATCCACTGGAACAGTTGGCTAAGTGGACGGAAGTTCACCGTTTTGGCGAAAACAGGGTCATCTTCTGTACCCCGCACAAAGAATTGACCACGAGGAAGTGACTGACCTTGGTCGTTCTCTTCTTGGTAATTAATCTTTAGTTCGGGTAGACGATCAGAAGAAGCATCACTGCTACCCCCACCCATACCCATAGCGGCGGCAAGTTCCAATTGTTCACTTTTGCTAATAGTCGCGAGTTCATTCATAAATTTCTCCGGTAGTTACATCTATAATGTATTTTGTTAAGGAATTATAATGTACCTTAGTTAGGGGCACTAGTCAATATCCAATTCAACTTGTTCCATCCAATTTGGCCCTTGAGTTATCTCTATGTCCAACGGCAAGGTAAGGTCGTAATCATACCGTTCTTTGACCTCTTCAGCTAAACCGCCCATCGCCCATTTCAGCGCCTCAATAACCGGTGCGTCTTCATCCGGGTGAACGTCAACCACGATTGAATCATGAACCGTCAAGATCAATCTTGATTTAAAATCTTCCTTAATAAATCTTTGGTGGGCTCGGACACAGGACATCACAACTAAGTCGGCAGTAGCGAACGATTGGCAGGGGTAGTTAACCACGGCAGTAGCATTAGTTATCCTACCGTTTCCTAGCCTCCGGGCGTTAGGGAAGTAGAACTCACGGCCGCTTGGAATACGGACAAGACCATCTTTCAACACACCATCCATTAGCTTACGGTGCCATAGTGCTAGGCCCTTGTAGATGTTGAAGTACTCTTTGAAGTAGGCTTGGATATGTGGGGGCTCATTAGCACCCATCCCGCCATACAACGGCGCAAACGTATATGCCTTAGCCGCTTGTCTCATGGTCTTATCAACATCATCTACTGAGCATTGGTTAATAATAGCGGCGGTCTGTTTGTGTACATCGAACCCATCAAGTATTTGCTCGATGACAGTAGGGCACTGAGATAGTTCCCCGGCTACTCTAAACTCTAGCCCAGAGAAGTCAGCTTCCATAATCGTGCCGCCATCGAACCTAGAGTGTACGGCTTTCCGTACGGGAAACTTAGAGCCCTTTGGAATGTTCTGGAAGTTTGGGTTAGAAGAGGACAGTCTGCCTGTACGAGTTATGCATTGGTTAAACTGCGCGTGGAGTATTCCATCTGCACGGGTAGATGCTTCGATGTTCTTAATAAACGAGTCTAGGTAAGTAGAGATAGCGTTTAGCCTAGAAGTCTTTGTAAGGAACTCTATGGCTTTTAAGTTGTCCTTCGCCTCGGCCTGAGCAATCAACTTCTTGATCGTTAACTTATCTGTTTTAAATCCGTTGATGCTGGCATCGGTAGCTTGAGTAGGTACTAGCTTGAGCCCGGCCACTTGTCCTGTCTCAGTTAAAGTATAACCTCGCCCATCACACTGCGTACACTTGGATAGGTTCTTATACAAATCGCCGTTAACCTTAACCTTCTGTAGCTTACCTTTGCCCTCACAGACATCACAGTGGTTAGCTATGGTCTTCATTACCCGGCGAGTAGACTTACGAACGGTGTTAGCAAACTTACTAGCATTCATACGAGGGGGTGGTAGGGGTTTGCCCCGGGCATTGACGCCTATGTTGAATGCGTTCTTATGGTAGTTCCTATCCTTTACTGTGCGCGAATAAACAACGGCAGTCATATCTACACCACTGTTTAGATTAATAGGCGTATCACCCATCACGTCAGCTACGATAGCATCCAGATCTTTCTCTATCTGTACCTTCTCTGCCTGATACTGTGTTTTTACTGCACCCAGAGTATCGGTATCTATTGCAATACCATTACGCTCTAGCTCCACCAAAAACAGCAACATCTCATTCATCAGAGTAAAGGTTGGGAGTAAGCCGACGTTCGACTCTTTTAGAAGATCTTTTTGTTGGGCTTGGTAGATCTCAGCAGTAGATAACACGTCGGCATCTGCATACTCTATGACCGTAGCCAGTGGCATAGCCTCGAAGCCTACCCCGGACTTAAACAGGCCATCTACTAGGTCAGACTTCTTCCGGGTAACATCCCGGCGTTCGGCTGTAGCTTTGAGTGATAGCTCTTGGCGTTGTCCTCGTGCGAGGATGTACTCACCAATCATCGTGTCGTACACTGTTTTTGGTGTACTGAAACCTGACTCATATAAGTAGGACACGTCAAATTTAGCATTATGACACACAATTAATTCAGCCCGTTTAAGGTCTGCCTTCATCGGCTCACTGCTATCGGCGTATAGGCCGTGTTGCTCATTGTGGTTAAAGATAGCCCGACGCGCTGGGCCCATCTCTCCGTCTTCAATCATTCTCCAATGAGAAGAGACGATCTTATTCTTTGGATGGTATGGGCTGTTGTCCTTACTTTTATCCTCACCAAATTGAACTGTTGTTTCTAAGTCCAATACAATTACTACACTCACATTATTCCCCTTTAAATTTAGTTTCCATTAATCGTTTCCACAGGGTTTCAATCGGGAACAACTCATCGTGTTCCATCTTCAGTCTGTCGCCATATCCGAAATTAACGGGGCTACATTCTTTCTTGAACGTCCTGCGATCTATCCATCCGTTGATCCGCATTACATTTGGATCTTCGGTTCTCCCTACCAACACAGCTATCTGGGCCCGGAACTTCGGTATCTGATCGAATACCAATGGGCCAAACTCTGCGTTAGTAAACTTCACATCAATCGAACTATCGCCGCACCAAAGATCTACGCCGCCGTCTGTCAGCACGTTGATGGTTGGGGGTTCCAGAGCGAATAACCGGGCCACGGCAAACTCTGCCTTGAACCCATAGATGTTTGCTTCAGTACGACTTTGATTGTCGTTCTCTAATCTTGGCTTAAAGCCCTGCATTTCACAGAGCTTAACCGTGTCTGCACCCATTAGCTTACTGCTATGGGCGTCCTGCTTGGATAGTGTTACCAGCATATCTACTCCACATACCGGGAGATCTCCGGCTGTATGTTGCAAATTACTGTGCCATGCCAACCACTCAGCTTATTCTTACTGACGGTCAGGTAACGTGAGGTATCGGGCTCGGAGTCATCAACGTCTCCAGCTTCATGCTTACCGATACCAATACATAAATCTAGCTCGGCCATCTTGCCGATCTTACTGCCTTCCATATCGAAGCCCGATAAACGAGTTCGTCCTTTGGCATCATTACTGGCTTGGCTAACCGCAAGAAGGGCACAGTCAAATTTCTTCGCGGTCTCACGCAATCGACGATACAACTCACGCAGACGTTCATGCCCTGCGTTAAAGTTACCGCCAATGTTTACTTTATCTGCTTGGTCAATGATCAGGATGTCAGGCTGTTCTTTCTCGACGTAGGCTTCAATCTTAGCCAAGTCCCAATCCTGTATCTCGTTCATGTCGAACAGATCTTCAATGTCGTTAAACTTACGTCTGGCTTTCATAGGGTCAGCAATTACTTGCTCCCGGGTAACACCAGCGTGTGCTTGGATGGCACGGAGCATAGTACGCCCAGTGTCTTCCTCGTTACCTAGATAGATAACCTTAGCACCTTGTTCACAGAACCCACCGGGGCCAGTACATATACTGACTAGGAATGCTGTCTTACCCGTCTCAGGTAAAGCAAACACGCACCCAAACTCCCGGGCACCAATCCCGTACACATGTCTAGATAACGTGGATATATTAAACTCCCAGCGGTTATCGTCAGTAACACCGGCTAGTAGCTCATGTATGTCTTTAGTCGTAGGCTCACCGAAGTCAGTAGGCATAAAGCCTTCCTTCGATTCATCAAGCAATTGGTGTAGTCTATCCATCCCGGTTGTATTGCCGTCAGCTACCTCAATGCCGAGGTTAGCTATCCGAGTTCCAATGCGGCGTTGCCATAGGCCTTGTATGACCTCAGCTACTACAGGCGGGGAAAGTGGGTCTATCGTATTAATTAGATCCACGATACCGGCAAATGCTTCTTGGTCAGACCGAGTAGCTACCGGGTTCTGGTTTTGCCACAATGCCATGATGTCAGCAGGGATTAGGTCATGTTGATGCTTTTCGTGGGCTTGAGAGATAGTGACGTAAGCGTCTTGGATCTCATCCTCGAATAGATTCTTAGATAGGTTTGATTTGTTTTCGTTATAAAAGTCGAATGATAATAGTGATTTAAGTATTCTTATGTCCATAGCTATCGCATAGTTAAGTTATAGTTGAGCTACAAGGTAACACGAACGACAGACAAAAAAAAGCCCCATCTTTCGACAGGGCTCAACAAATAATAAATACTTTAAATTAACTAGAACGTAATTTCATCTTTTTTATGTCGGGCTTGTTATCGCCTCGACGCTCTTTAATATCTACTTCTGAATGAACTACTCTGGGGTTTCCCTTAACAAGTTCTCGTATAGCGTTCTCTAATGCTTCTTGCTCTACAGCCGCTTGCTTGTACCCGTCAGGTAGATCGTAATCAATTACGACAATTCCTCTGCACTTCATTGTAGTTCTCTAACCTCCATAAACTGACCGTACCTATAGTCCCGGACTTTCTAATACACTAGCAATCTCTTTGCTCCGGCAATACTTCAGGTCTTTAGTTATGAACCTAACCGTACATTCTACTAGCCCTTGTAGTTGCCGTAATAACTTTATAGCTTTACCTTTAGCGTCATTGTCAAGGCAAATAATGATATTATCGTAAGATTTAAGGGTTTGTTTCTGTTTTGTACTCAAATTAGTGCCTAAAATAGCTATTCCAGTGTACATTCCAGTAGACGAAACAGCACAAGCAGAGGGCGCATCTTCTACGATTACGCCTATCTTTGAACTACCTACAGTTAACACGCCTGTAGTATCTCCGTATGACATCCACTTAGGGGTGGCACCATTCATAGATCTACCGACAGCACCCTTGTTGTCATTCATCAGGAATAGGCACCGGTTGTCTGCCGGGGCGTACAGGATCTTAATTAGTCCTTGGTGATAGGCCGAGGTACATCCGTTCTCATCAAGATAATTCATGACAAACGTATGGTTCTTCGGCTGAGATAACATGTCGGGTAATGGCCGGGTAGTAAGACCACGTTCTTTGATCTCACGTCTTAGGTAATCGCTGGTAGATTCTTTCGGTACACCAACCCGGTTCTTGATCAGGGATAAAGACATGCCTCTACGATAAGCGCCCTTGATCGAGCAGGATGCTTTATAACAATTCCAGAGAAGTGTGCCGTCTTTATTCGTGATACTGAATTTCTTTTTACCGTAACAGAATGGGCAGTCGATGGTTTTCGATTCACCTTCGCTGATTCTTATCGCTTTCAGTATTTCGATTTGTTCGTGCCGGTTATACATATTTCCCCCTTAAAACGAGTATTAGGGGTAGCTCGGCCCCGGAGCGGCCTCGCTTTTTTAACATGGTTTTAAGCATCCGTCAACAACTAAACTATAGTTTAACTATTACATTAGTTATGAGCTTAACCATATTAACCCCTGTAACCCCTTGATTTCATTGAGTTTCCACCTAACCTGAAGGTCGTAGGTTCAAATCCTACTCCCGCAACCAAAGTTAGTCTAAGTCATTGTTTGCTAAGTGATTTAAAGCGTCAGTAACAATGTCAGTGGAGTGGAGTGATCGTTTTTGGTCACTTTTCCATTCGCCACTAACCACTACACTAGTTGCTACATCAGTTATTTCCATATTGCATGACGTGCATTTCACCGAATCAGGTTCATTTGGGTAAACCACTCCGCGAGTATGCCGCCCACAAAAATCACATACAATTAGCTCTGGGTAATGAGGTACTCCATTCATAAATACCCCCTCTTTTTCATCTCCATGATCTTACACGCCGCACAAAAGTAGTGGGATGTATTTGACTTGGAGTCTGTTAGCCATCGTGTGCGCTCTACGACTACCGCCGGAGCTTCTTTGCACACGTCACAGTTACGCCTTTCCTTTTTCTTTAATGTCATGATGCGAACCTCTTGTTGATTGCTGACGTTGCCAGCTTCATTGTTGGTCTGACATAGGTCGCTAGAATCTCACGCGACTGATGTCCCGTTACTGCTCTCAGTTCATCTTCAGTACACCCAGCCTCAGCCATCTCAGTTGCACCTGTTCGGCGGAGATCACGAAGCTGTAGATGTGTGGGTATGCCCGATTGTTTCCTAACCCGGGCGAAGTATTTGACCAGTAGATCTTTGCTGTATGGTTTGCCTGTAGTCTCACAGATGGCGATACAGCCTGTTCTTTCTAAATCTAATGGATCGTATTGGTGGTGTTCTTTTAATCGCTCTATCAATCTAGGAGAAGCGGCTACACCCATTATGGTCTTGGTCTTCTCTTGAACATACGCGAACTGTTCATCATGATAATTAGCCCACGTTAACTGTCGCATGTCCCCGGGCCTTGCACATAGGTCATAAGCCAGCAAAGTGATCGTACCAATAGACGGGTAACCCATTTTATCGGCTGTCTCGATCAGTTTGGATACTTGCTCAGGCTCCCAGAGTACCTTTCGGGTAGCCAAGCCGGGTATTTTCATGTTGCTGAACGGATTTGCGGGTACTTTGTCGTGTCTAAAGCCTACGTTGTACACTTTTCGCAGTACTTTCACTACATGAGACGCCCTGTGGTCGCTATATTCCTGTTGGATCATGGTAAATAGCTTGTCTGCCTGAGTTGCAGTGATGTTTTTAGCTTTTACCTGACCAAATGCCAACTTTGATGCGTCTAATTGCATCTCTGTGGCCGTTCGTAGCTGTAAATCGTAGAAAGTTTTGCTGTTATCCGCTAATTTTAACCACTCTTGAGTAGTTTTATAGAAGGTAATCAGTCCTTCGACGCTTTCATCGTCTACTTTGATCGTTCCTTCATTCTTTCTGCGGTGCAAACTAAATTCTAATGCCACTTGCTGGCAATACTTTACTGCATCCCGTTTGTTTGGGAACCGTTGGTACCCTAAGTTAAGTGCATCCCGTACACCTCGGGACGGATTAAATGCATAAAACACTGATCCGTCTGCTTTTTTCCTTTCTTCTAAATATTTTGTCATCCTTATACCCTTATTAGTTATGAGTTCGAGTAATACGATAACTAAAAAAAACTAGCGCGTCAACTATGGGTATTATTGTTGACGTACTAAGGGCATTGTAGTAGTCTTAGAGGTGTTAGGAGTACTCCTCCCGCTCTTAACAACTGCGAGGTGCCAATTCCCCCTTAAACTGGCACCACTAAGGCCCCGGAATATCCTTTTTTGGACGTTCCGGGGCTTTTTTTATGGGTTTTTGTTGGGTTGGATTAGTCTTCGACTAGTCTAAGCGTCGGGGGGTCTTGTTCTGGACAAACAGTGACCACAACGTCAGAGTTCTCATTCTTTAACTTTGCCGGTAGAGAGACATATGTGTCCTGTAATGTCATTATATCTCCTCGCCTACCCTTTTTGGCGTATTCTATGGCTTCCCATACCGTCATAATGAAATCTATTGCTTGATTTATTGTGATTTCGTAATTTTCTGATGGTGCGCTTGTATCTAATTCTCGTTTCCTGTTGGTCATGTGTTCTCTGCTTTCCTGCTTAACCTTTTCTTTTAAATATAACTTAGAAAATAAGCTAAATAGGGGGAGCAAAAGCCCAGCCGGGATCGCCTTCATGCCAGTCGGCCATTATCATGCCGAGAGAATTTAGTTCTACTAGACATAGTATTTTCATCTGCTCTCCTTTGGTTGAGTCTCAACAAGATATTAAAAAAAAGACTGGCGCGTCAAGACTAAAATACAGTTACGCCATTATTCCCGCATTAATCATACCCATACATGTATATATATAGGGGTATAACAAAAAAATAAAAAAATAATTGAGCCGGATTAGTTGCGCCCTTTGTTACTTGCTAACTGGTGGCGCTTGTATATAATCGGGTTATGGGTTCGCTGTGGTGGCGGCCCTTTAACACTACAAAAGGAAATATATAAAATGAATAATCATCTTAATTTATTAGACACTGGGAACGGTAACACCAAAATTGCAAAAACTAACCGGGGCGGATTGTATCGGGTCGCTAGTCTCTCATTAATGCCCGATAGGATACTTTGCCCGGGCAGTAAGGCCGCCGGATGCTTCGAGGGCTGTTTAAAATCGTCGGGCCGTGGTCGGTTCGATAATGTGGCGGCCGGTAGACAATGGCGCTCGGATTTATGGCACCAAGACCAAGACCAGTTTTTGGATCGGTTACATAAAGAACTCGGCAACTTTGCCAAGCTATGCAAAAAAACCGGCATAACCCCGGCGGCCCGATTAAATACAATTAGCGATATAGCGTTCGAGCGGTTCGGCATCCCGGAACTATTCCCCGAGATATATTTTTATGACTACACCAAAAGGGCGGCCCGGTTAAATAAGACCCCGGACAATTACCGCCTTATGTTTAGTTACTCGGGCCGGGCTCAATATGCCAATCAAGTACAAATAGCACTCGGGGCCGGGGTACCTATTGCCGCCGTGTTTAGGGATCAATTCCCGGCCGAGTTTTTAGGCCGCCCGGTTATCGATGGGGATAAGTCAGACCTTATTAATAGTAAGGCCGGGCCGGTCATTATCGGATTAAAAGCAAAAGGCGCGCTGGCAAAGGCGGATCAATCAGGCTTCGTTATCGATGCCGAAAGGATCCCGGCCCTAGTGGTGGCGGCGTGAAAAAAGAAAAATACCCGCTCGGCACTTTGCGGCCGCTTTATACTCTTATTGGGTTTTGCGTTTTTTGGTGGTGGGTTCTGTCATGGGCCGCCGGTACTCTTTAACTATTACATTACTTGCGCCCTTTACTCGGGGCGGATTAAGTGTATAATCCAATTATCGGCCGGGGTGGTCTCGGCCGTTTAACTACAAAAGGAAATATATAAAATGAATATTCAAACTAATAGCAACGTGTTCAACATTGCAAACAATCGCCCCGGCTTTCACTGGCCGGAACTAACCGACGCCACCGATTTCGACGCGGTTCTCTCACCTATCGGCACCGGCAAAGCTGGCGGCCTTAATATGCAAACCGGTTTTGTTGAACCGGCGCAATTTGTCCAGCTAGACAAAACAATTGGGCAAGCGGTTACCCGTTCGGATAATGGCGACGCCCTCGGCGTAGTCGGGGCCCGTTATGGTATCGCCCCGAATGGCCCTATTTATCAAATGATGACCGAGGGCGCCGAGTCGGCACTACCTCGCCACGCATTGAGCGGCGTCCAGCTTAAAGAGTCGGCCAGCTATGGCGGCCAGTTTACCCGAATCGAGTTATTATTCGACGGGCTCGGCGCTGACATTCGCCAGTTAAATGGATCCAGCACCCAACTACTATTTAAAATCGGCCTAACCAATAGCTTTAATGGATCCGGCGCGGTTCGATTGTTTGCCGGTGCCGAGGATCTATGGTGCACTAATGGCTGTACTAGTGGCGAGATGAACAAAAAGGCCGCCCGCCATACCTCGGGATATTCGGCCGCAATATTCGCCGGGTTTATCGAGCAACAATGCGCCGAATATGTAACCCGGGTTAGAACGTGGCAACAATGGGCCAGCAAACAAATCACGCCAGCCGAGGCCGAGGCGGTTTTAAATGCAAACAATATGGCCGGGCGCAAAGTTAAGAAAATGATGGATCAGTTCGAGCGTGAAGCCGACGCCCGGGGCCGTTCGGTTTGGGCCCTTTACTCGGCCTTGACTAACTACGCCAGCCATAACAGCGAACTATTCGGGGTGCGTAATTCCGGCAACGTCGATAATACAGCGATCACCCTCGACGCCCGAGAGCGTGAAGTTGCAAAGCTTATCGAGTCGGATGCATTCCTATCGGTGGCCGCATAATGGGCCGCCTTGCTTACATCCTAACCGGGGCGGCTTTTATAGTCGCGCTCGGCATGGTGGGCCGCGCCGACTTTAACGATGAGATCCGCGAGGCGGTTTATTATTGCGATATGGTAGAGGCCGGGCATTGGCCCGACTATGAGCCCGGCACCGATTGCGATAAGGTACGCGCTAACGCGGCGGTGTATCTTACCGAGTAACCCGCCCCGATAACTAACCTAAACTAGCCCCGGCATTGTCCGGGGTTTTTTTTGCCTATCATTTACCCGGGCCAATATAAGGCCGATACAGCGACGCCAACCCGAGGCCATAGGGTAGCACCACCCGGCAACCGTTCGGGGCTTAGGCGTTACGATAGGCGGATAACATGCACCGGGCCGCCCCGCCCTCGGCCGTGGTGGATCCGTCAAATAGGGCGCGCCGGTCAATCGGGCCGCAACTAGTCCGCGCATATCTCTATGTTATGAGCCCGGGCCATGCAATCGCCAGCAATGCCGGGCCTTTACTCGGGCCAGTGGTCGCGGCTGTGGTCAAACCGGCTAGAACCTAGCACCGGCGGGGCCTCGGGGGGGCGCAACTGCCACCGGGGGGGGTACCCGTTACCGTATACAACCACGACCGAATTTGGAAAAATAGGTATTGTCAACAAGATCGAGACCCCTACGGACTTACTTTGTAAACATAGTAGGTTTTCGTGTCGATATTTGGGGGTTTTGTGTACACGTTCTGTCAACAAGCAATAATATGCGCCTATTAGTGTTATAATTATGCATTTAATTGCGCTAAACTGTTGACTTAACTAAGGTAATTTAATA
>Ga0181395_1000896_pt1 | contig 12372 bp, 15 predicted proteins | sample 18SPOviralmetaG_FD_130124 | JGI IMG/M metagenome (GOLD analysis project Ga0181395, IMG submission 130124) | Marine viral communities from the oligotrophic San Pedro Time Series (SPOT) site, San Pedro Channel, CA, USA - 18 SPOT_SRF_2010-12-16 | ecosystem: Environmental > Aquatic > Marine > Strait...
GCAACTACTAATATAGCTGCTGGCGACTTAACAATGTATAACGCTGTTAACGATGGTAATCCAACTATTAGCTTAGGATCTTCTGCCACTGAAAGATTAGAAATAAAAGCTGAATATGAAAGTGGAGCACAGGGTTTAGATATTGTTAGATTTACAACGTTTACAGCCGGTAGCTCAAGTGATGATGGTAGATATGCTTTTGAAGTAGACGATACTTTTCTATTAAATATTTTAGACGATGGACTACGTATAAAAGCTAGTGGTAATCTTGAGATAGGTAGTGGTAATGCTATTTTATCTGATAGTAGTGGTACAACTACTTTATCTAATATAGATGCTTTAGACGCTACTACAGAATCTACGATTGAAACAGCTATAGATACATTGTCTAATTTAACAACAGTTGGAACTATTGGAACTGGTACTTGGCAAGGAACAGCTATCGCTAGTGCATACACAAAACACGTTTTACATTATTCTTTTAAAGGTTTTGCAGCTGGATTATCATCTGGTAATTGGCAGTACGCTGAAGACATGGCTGATGCACAATTTCCTTTTCAATTAAATTCTGATTATGGAAATACAGATATAGCTAGTGGAAGTTTGACAGATGTAAGTACTTGGTTTAGAAGCAGTGGAATTGTAATGCCTAGAGCAGCGACAGCAATAAGTATGTTTGGTTGGGCTACTTGTGGAGGAACAACTAATAATATATCTATAGCTATATGTAAAATAACCCCAACTAGAAACAGTACTGGAGCAAAAACACCTGTTGTTTTAGCAACTATAACTTTTGCAGCTTTAAATAGTAATGATAAAATGGAAGATTTTGAACAAACCTCTATAACAACTGCTGCAATTGCTAAAGGAGATATATTAATGCCTTTTATAATATCACCTTATGATGGCTCTGCTAAGACAACATATTTTAATGTTACCTTAGAAGTAGAAGGATAAAAATATAATTATGTCAAAAAGAAAGCAATTTAGAAGACTTAGGGATTTACAAGATAACTTAGTAAAGTACAACGCTTTTAGTGTGTATGGTTACTTTCCTCTTTTTGACACTATAAATGACGCTATAGCTGTTAGCCCTGTATCTAGTTATCACATACATGAGTTTGAAGGTGTAGAATACTATATGCCAGATGGATTAGAAATGGGTAAAACTCAGTTTCATGGCAATTATGAAGTAAACAGCGTTGAATCAGTTCCAAATTACACTTACTACGAGGGTAAAGAAATTATTATATATATTCCTGACGCTACTAATACTAGTTCTTCAATACAAGGTAATAGTACTGAACAGTCATCAGTATTTAGTTTGTTTAGATTTTATCCAGACACACAGACACACGTTATGATGTCTGGTCCTTTATTAGGTAGTGATAATGATATAGCAGCTGCAGGTAATTTTATATATCAATACGATGTTGTTCTTGGTAGAATTAAAGTTTGGGAAGCTGATTATGTAACTAATACGTATACCTCCTTACCTCATATAAACTTTCCTACAGGTGTTCTTATACACGGTTCTAATGCTCATACTATAATTAAAAATGGAAATGTTTTAGTTACTTACGATTTCCGTGGTAATCTTAGGTTTTGGAATATATCTGGAGGCCCAGGAAGTACCTGTTCTTTATTGAACGATTATTATGTAGGTATTGGTTCTCAAGGTGATTTAACTTACCATCCAATTACCGATACCTTTATACATTCTTGGAATAGTAGTCAAAACAACTTACTTCCTACTCCGCCACCACCACCTTTTAATTCAGGATCTGGACTAGCTCAAATAGATATGCAAGGTAACATATTAAATTCTAATGTAACCTTATCATCAGCTGCTACATTTAGATGGAAAGGAGATATTTATATGTTTGGACAAGGTGGTGTTAGAAAAGTAGATGTTAACAATTTAACTTCTCAAGTGTTTGATCCACTTCCGTTTACTAGCGCTTCTGGCGGTACATTTTCACATGTAGGTGCTAACGGTGCAAATGAAACTCTTGTAGATATTCCAGTCTCTTACAATTGTGTACAAAAAGGTAGTCATCCTAAATTTGGATTTGAATGTAAGCAAGTTGCAGGAACTGGAGGTCAATTTGCTACAAAGCAAGATTGTATAGACAGCGGGTGTGAAGGTATAAAACCACAAACAGGTCCAACTATAGGTAACGTAACACCTCCAATTATAACTACACCTATACAACCTATACAATCTAGACTTAGTAATCCAGAAAATGAAATAGAAGAACTACCTACGCCACAACCAACTCCACAACCTACACCTACGCCTACATATACACCACCAAGTACATCTAGTAGTGGAAGCGGCGGAAGCGGAGGCGGAGGTTATTAATAAAAAAAAGGGGCGTAAGCCCCTTTATTTATATAGTAACAGAATTTTTTTGGTTTTGAACTTCAACCCTGACTTGTTGTGCTATGTTTTTAATATTTTGCATAGCTTTTCTAAGTCTAGTTCCAGCTGAGTTGTTACCTTCTACAAACTTTTCAGCGTCAGTTTCAATACTGTTAAGTTGATTACCCATTTGTTGTAATAATTTAATTACTTCGTTTTCTCCGTACATTTAATTTAATTTAAGTTATAGGCTTGTTACTTCGCAAGATCCACCGGCACAAGCCAGTTCGCCTGATAGATCTGTATTATCATTTAACTCTACTACTTTAGTTAAGTCTATATCTTGAAGTAGTTTTGTCATTTCATCATACTTAGTTTTATTTATATCTTCAAATGGAGCTTGAGTATATGTACCACCGTCATAAGGTAAAACAGATAAACCATTGTAACTGTTTCTGTTTTCCCACATCCACTCACCTGCTGGCTCCCAGTCTTTCTCTTTTAGACTTATTGTAGCTGAAACATTATGTGTATTACTACCAGATTTATGACCAGTAGCAACCCAGTCTATAGCTACTTTTTTAACACGTTCTAATAAATCAAAAGCAGACTCTGTTCTTACAATAGAACCTTTAGGTGCTGCTTGTGGTATTTCTATAACAGCAGTATCGTGTGGTCTAAAATATTCATCTTGTACTAACTCTGGATGATGTATAGCAAGATAATTATATATTGCTTCGTTTTTACCCACGCGCATCCTACGGATATAATATTTGTTATGCCATGCATGAATACCTGAAGACGTACCAAGTACCAGAGATGTAGTCCCTGCAGGTTTAACACACGTTGTACGAGCTGCAGGATTAATACCAATAGTCTTAGCTGTTATTCTGTTCATCATTTTTACTTGATCAGCAGCTTGATTTAAATCTAAACTCATAACTTTACCACTACCAATACCAGTCATCGAAACGCCTAGCAAAGCATCACGCTCTGTAGTCTCTTGCCAAACTTCTCTAAGATAATGAAACTCTGTGTAACCAGCTTGTAACGTACCTATAAAAGCAGCGGCAGCAACTCTATCGTTTAATTCTTCTTGCGTGTTTACATCAGATACGTTTACTTCACATAAGTTACAAAACTGAAAAGGTCTTAATGCTATTTCACAACACGGATTAGTACCCCAGTCTTTATCGTTGTTAAAATATATACCAGGTTCACCAGAACCAGATAACTCTATACGTTTCCATAAGTCCATAAAAAATTCTTTAGTTATTTTATGCCTCATAAGTACAGCTGAGTTATTAGCTCTACCTCTTTGCGGATCTGTTTCCCACCATTGGCCTGATTTACAAGCTATCATCTCTTCATCATAAGCTGAAAACAAAGATATAAGCGCAGCTCTACGTATACCACCAGCTAACACAGCGTCAGCGATGTGACAAACAATATCGTGTACTTCAATACTTTTAAGCTTGTCTCCATCTTGCTTAGCATCTAGTATACCTTTAATTTTAACTAAACACTCTCTTAATGGTTGAGGTCCCGGTGCCTTACCACCTGATGTAACTAGTCTAGCGCCTTTAGGTCTTATGTCTGAATAATCAAACTTTATCTTTGAAGATCTTTTACTACCCATATAAGATTTAATTAATACTTTAATGGCATCAGACCAACCTTCAATACTATCACCAATAACAAACCTACGTTTTCTTATTGCGTGAGGTTTAATTACTTCTGGTAACTTTTTAATGTTATGTAATTGTACTGAATAACCTACGCCACAGCCTGATAACAATAAAAACATAACCTCACTAAAAGCATCAATATGGTCGACAGGCAAATAAGCACAATTATAAAGTCTATTAGGACTAATTTCAATAGGCTTGCCACCGAATTGCAGCGATCGCATTGATGGAAGGACTTTCTTTTCATATACATATTTATAATAAGTTTCTATATCGTTTTTTAAACTCGGATATTTTCTTATGTGCATAGCTTTATTTCTGTCAACTAGCTCTTCCCAAGTTTCTCTACGTTGTAACTCAGGAATATACTTAGCATATTTCATGTGCACTGTTATATCCGATAGTATTTTGTTATTTATTTCTTTCATTTATTAATTCTATTACTTTATCACATTCTTTTTGATTCTGGGGTTTATATAAAGTTACATGTGGTAGGTTTTCTTTTACATGTTTTTTAAACATTTTCCAACGTATTGGAAAACTTTCGTTTGCTCTACCTTTACATTCAATTATAAATGAATCAGATACAAAATCAGGTGTATATTTTATGTTTAATATTTTTTTACAACCTCTATTAACCATATCACCTTTTCCATTGCTTTGTCTTTCAAATGATTCATTATCGAACATAAAACTTTCTTGTAAAACAAATGTCTGTCCTTCGTATGTAGCTTTTATTTTAGCTTTTTTTAAAACTTGATACATATAACGTTCTAAACCACTTGCAAATGTAATCCCATCAAAGCTAACTTTTTTAGCTCTGACAGGACCACGTTTACGTTTAAATTTCTTCTTCATCGTATTTAATTTTGTCAATCAAAGCTTCTTCAGATAAATCTTGTAATTCATCTCTGGCTGCTTGTATATATAATATAGCATCCATAAGCTCTTCTTGTACATCATTTAAATATTTTTGAAGACCTTTCATTTTAAATCTACGTTCATCATCTAACGTTGAACCATATTTATCATAGCCAACGTCTGAACGTTTAACAAACTTATCAACCACAGTTCTAACTACAGGGTCTCTAAATCCATATTCTTTTCTTGATGAGATACCGTTTTTGGCATCGTATATTTCTCTACTTGACATAATTAATCTTTTTTAAATGTTCCGTTTTCCATTTTACCAGTTCTATCTTTAATCTCAAAGTAAGCCTGTTCAATACAACCTTCAATTGATTCGCCAAGTAGCTCAGCTAAGTTTGTTAGCACAACGACACAATCACCAATACCATCAATAGCTTCCATATCGTTACCTTTTAATATAGCTCTACAAGTTTCACCAACTTCTTCAACAAGTTTTAATGCTTGAGTTTTAGGATCGCCTTTGTCATACAAACCTCTTTTATCAGCCCACATTCTTATTAACTCAAACATACTAACTTCTGAGCAAGTATCATCACAATACTTTTGTTGTCTAACACCAGTTGGTGCTAAACCACCGGTTAGCGTACCGTTAATTCTTTGTTCAGTAATGTTCATTTGTTTAGCATTGTCTAAACGTGTGTTTGCTGACTTTATATCGTAGGCGTTATTATTATCAAACCATCTAGCAAAAGCTCTATTGTATACATAACATCTTTCGCTCGTAAATTGAGATTGTTTAACGTTTCGCATTATCCACTCTATTGATTTTAGAGTTATTACAACTTTACCAAACTCTGTTTCCCATGACATACCTTTGTTATCTATAAGTCTGCCTTTAAGTTTATTGACTGGACATGGGAAAGTCGTAGTCATTTCTGTTACATTTATTTTCATTTTATTACATTTTAATTTATTATATGGTTTCATATCTACTCTATACCCAAGAGCCTTTTGTAATTGTCTTTCTTTTTCAGACACTAAATCTATATCTGTAGTAGACATTATTACTTCGTACTCATCTGAATAATAACCTTGTTGACGTTCAACCCTGTCTTCAAGATCTGTTGTTACACCTATTTTTACACCCGGTACATGGTACAAATAATACATCATATTTTATCATTATATAGATGCATATTATGTGCAAAATGATAATATACACCCGGTTCAATATTAAGTCTCTTAGAGACCATCTTTTGCAGCTTAGAAAAACAATACTGATCGTTACAAAAACCAAACCACAAATCATTGCTTCTCATCGTTACACACATATCTAATCTACCGTGTACTATTGTAAATTGCACGGCATAAGTACAAGGTGTGTCTGTTTTATAATCTGGATGTTCTTTACCATCGTATATAGATATACAAGCTTGCCTAGTGTCTGGATTATATTTAAGTAGGTTTACAACGTGGTCTAATTGGTTTTGACGTTGCCATTGCCAACCGTAGTTAGAGTTTACATAACCCTTATCATCAGCCATACGCTTCCATATCTCAGGTATTTTGCCATATATATCACCTAATGTTTTGATATGATTATCGCCAGACAAGTACCATTGCCATTCAGCTTCAGCATAGTCTTCTTTCCAGTTACGTTCTCTGTTTATTATTCTATTGTCCATAGGGTCTGTCATGTAAAAACCTACGTTAAATAGAGCTTTAGTATCTCCGAAGTCTACACCATGTTGTAGTATCTGATCGTGTAAGTATTCGTATGCTGTATTAGCATTTCTAAAGACTTTATTATTTATTGTATTTATCATAATAGTATTTATAGTATTTAATTATATTTTCATGAACTTCTTCGTCTGTATATCTTTTTGGGTCGGTGTGCCATTTACCTCTACCAACTTTTATATCTATCTGCCAGTAATTAAACTCATGTTTCCAATCAGGTGACATAGCTATCTTTATACCCTTTTTTATAGCAAAACTAACCATTTTCATCTCTTCAGGACTCCATGATTTTTTTGGAGACTTCTTAGTTGGTGCTTTGTTCCATTTATTCCAAGCCATTATTCCCAGGGCATTGGTTCAGCTTCAAGCTTTTCATCTTCATGAGGTATAAAACTACCAGACCTTGGTTCCCAAGTAAAAAACGATTCACCACCGTTTTCACCGAGATTTTGAAACTTAACTTTAAGTACTTTAACTTTAGTTGTTTTAGCTTCATAATCTCTGTGTACTAACAAACCGTGATAACTTGCATCATACCATTCACCACCACCTTTAATATTATACATTGTTGGCTCTTCAATTTTGCCATCTTGTGTTTTGTACATTTTAGTAGGATGTGCAACTATAAAAGTTAATACATCATACTTTTTGCAAAAAGATTCAATCTTAGCCAAATAATCCATTGTATAACGGTTTACGTCATCTGAATGGGCGTTTGTATCTCTAACTTTATTAAACGGGTCTATAACAAGACATTTAATACCCTTACGTTTTACAAGCTCAGCACCTTTACGTAACACAGCTTCTAGACTGTATTTATCCATATCGATGAAGAAATAATTATCATTAACATGGTTTGTCACTTGTTCCCATTTATCACCATCTATATCATCTACACGTGGCATATCTTGCCAGTGTTTTCTCATTAATTTATGAGCGTGTAAATATGTAGGTTGATTCTCAGGACTAGCAAAAGCAGTCTTCCAACCGTAGTTGTTGTTATAACCAACTACCATTTGGTCTACAAAATCAGATTTACCAGAACTAGGTATACCCGTAACTGTAATAAACTGACCAGTGTAAGTACTAAATATGTTGTCAAAATTGGATAATCCCACTTGAAAGCCAGGCTTAAAACCGTTTTTAACAAAATCTTTAAGTTCATCTTCTATATCTTTTAATGTTGATACATTCTCTAGCGGTACAGGTCGTGACGCGTGTATAGCACTACGCAGCGCTTCTGTACCGTGTTCAAGTAAGTATTCGTTAGCATCTTTATTACCGTTAAAATCCACAAGGTAGCATACCTCTGCTCCGAGACGTCTAACGAGCTCACGTTGTAACATCTGACCAGGTTCATCTGCATCAACAGCTATTATTATTTTTGATTTATCATCAAAGTAATCAATACAATTATCTAAGTAATCTAAATTGTTACGATTTAACGTAGCTCCATTAGGAACTGAAATAGCATTTGGTATACCAGCTTCATGTAAAGCTAATACATCCATTTCACCTTCAACAATAACACAGGTATCATAACCTACAATACTGTTAATATTATAAAATACTTTTTCAGCGCCTTTATAAAGCTTAAAGTTTTTTCTACCGTCACGATACTTAACATTAATAAGCTGATCACCCATGTAGTAGTTAAACTGTATAGTGTTTTCTTGCTTACCAGTCTGTGGCATAAACTCTTGACCTTCACCTACTTGTAAATCAGTTAATGTCTGTTTATTAATACCACGTGTTTTAAACCACTCTTCAACTTTAGTACTAGTCTCTTTATATTTAACCTCAGGTCTAACATAAACTTTTTCACTAGCGCCCTTACGTTGGTACGTATGTAATTGAAAAGTTGTATCGCAGTTATGACATGTACCAAGACCACGTTCCCAATCGTATGAAGCACATTGTAGCTTCTGATTCTTAGGTTTCCTAGTATGGGAACACAAGGGACAAGTCCCCTGTGTTGCACCATCTTTTAGGCCGTATTGATTATACTTGTCAATCAAAAATCCATTGATCTCTTGTGTCATATATTAAAATGGTAAATCTTCTTCAGCCGCAGCAGGAGCAGGTGCTGGTGCTGAATGGTTATCATCTCTTGGAGCGGTATCTACATTAGTACCGTTAGTCCAAACTACTTTTACATTACCAAGATAAGTCTTAGCTGCTTTAGCATCTCTTTCATCTTTAGTTTGTTCTACAACTACAGGACCTTGATTACCAAACTGATCTGGTTCGTCATTTAGTGTAATTGTAATTGGTAAATATTTACCTTTTTTACCTACAAAGATTTTATCTTTAGGTATATTGTTAAGGTTAATACTTGTTTTAATAATACTTGCCATTTAATAATTATTTATTTGGTTAAACATTCTCGTTAATTGTTCTTTAGTAGCACCTCCAACTCTTCTTAAATTATCAACCGCTTTTACGTGGTTTTGATTAGCATAAAAGTTGTCTGCTTTTGTTTTAATTCCTGACACTGTACATGTCTTCATTCTTGGTCTTCCCATAATAATTTGGTTTATAAGGTTTTGCTTATGAAATACTGTTTAGGATCAAAGTCCTTGGTCTTATAAAACAAGTCATAAGCTTCGCTTGCTTTACTCACCTTGTCTTCACCTCGTTTATAAAACTCTGGTGAACAATCAAACATACCTATTTGGTGTGTTGATTTATCTATAACTATGAATAACATTTCATATCCAAATAACTTACTATAAATATAAGCTTGAGAGTCATAGTTAAATTTACTGGCTGACCATTTAAACCTGTCAATATCACCAGTTGTTTTTAAGTCAATTACTAGTTTTTCGTTATGATTAACAATATCTGCTTTACCTTTCCATTGATTACCAAATAAATCGGTAACACCTGGTACTTCAAAGTCGTTTAACTTACCATCAGTACCCATAATAAGGTCAGTGCAAATATCGTTAGCCATAATTTTTTCTTTCATTAACTCAATTGTATCTACTTCATGTTGTAGTAGACATAACTCACCACCAGCAAAGTCTTTATAGGCTTTTGTATTTCTTGTAGTTGATTTAACTACCTTGTATTTATCTAGCTTGTCGGGTTCTAGTATACAAGTATGAAAATACCCACCTATTAAAAACGCTGGTGATGGTTTGCTAGGCTCAAAGACGTTTAACGGATCTTTTAGTAATTTACTAACATGTGAGTTAGATAAAAATTGATTACCAAAATCACCGTAATAGTCTTCGTCGTTTTTAAGCTTTTGTAATATTGTCTCTTTGTTCATTTAACTTTGTTTGTGATTTTACAGTTGATTGTACTAATTTATTTTTTTGAACATCTGTTAGTTTGTATTTTTTAGCTATGGCTGTTATATCCCCACCTGCTGCTAAATACTCTACAGCTTTCTTCATTTGTTCAGCTGTTATAGCTGGTTTTGCTGCTTGTTTAATTTTGTCTACAGCTTTTGATTTACCGTGTTGATTAGTAGAGTCAGCATCGGCTGTATCATCAATTAGAAATAAATTGCCTAATGCATATTTCTTACCGTATGAAGAAGCTGCACCGAATTGTTGAGCGGTTTGCATACCTTTTTGATTAAGGTCTACGCCGACTATAGCGGTGGCATTTATACTATTTTTACCATCTGATATTGTTGCTGTTGATTTGATTGTTGGAACAGGGTCAGTCATAATTAACTCTTCATTAAGAGTGACTGTAACGCCGTGTTTCAAAAGGAAAGGCTTTGTAGCCTCTAAAATGTCTTCGGCTTTTCTAAAGTAATACTTACCGAACGAGTTGTAACTCGATTTTTTTGCTTTTAACTCAGTTTGTATTTGAGCTAGTTTTTGATTTAATTCTTTCATATTTTGGTATTTTGGTATATATATATTATTACACGTTTAATTACGCTTTTAACTCACTAACTTACAGATAATCAATCACTTGCGAGTGATCTACGTTTTCAATAAGTTTGTCTACAGCTTGCTTTTTTAACTGTGAAACACGAACATAAGAGCTATCACCTTTTATATCTAAATGATTAGCTATTTCAGTAGCTGAATGTTTCTTACAGTTAAGACCGTAACTAAGTCTAAGCACTTCATATTCTTTATAATCTAAATGAGACTTTAATAATCCTGTTAAATATAAATTTAACATTTCTATATTATAAGGTTCTGAGTTATCAGGTATTTGATACACCATACTCTCATCATTAGGATTGGCATCAATACTTAAAAATATAGAGTTAAAAAACATCTCAACCATTTTTTTATCTTTACCAAAGTTTTTACGTATCTCGTTCATCTTGTGTTCTGGTATACGTATATTACCTCTGTTCATATCTATTTGTCTACGTATACTACCTTTAATACGTTTAGATAAAAATGATTTAATTGTTTTTTCTAAATCTTCTGATTCTTTCCATTTTTCATAGTCTAACTTTTTCATAGCTTGTACTAATCCTATATGGCCAAAACCTATAAAATCCATTATGTTCATAACCCCACTAGCTTGTTGTGATGTGCTAAATTTTCTAGCTAAATTTTCTACAAGTGGCATAAACTTTATAGTTAGTTGTTCTCTGTTGTATTCGTGTAATTCTAACTTTGGTAGTCTTATTATAGCACGAGATACATCGTTTTTGTATCTTATATAATTCTTTATATTATAACTTTTCATAATTGTTGATTTAATAATTCTTTTTCTCGTTTTAATTCTTCACACATATTTCTATGTATAGTTCTACTTGTACATTTTAATAACTTAGCTAGTTTAGCTATAGTAATTTTATTACCATTATTATTTATTTCTAACATACACTCATATATATTGTCTTCTGTAATACGTTTAGTTCTACCTATAAATATACCTACTATTTTTAATTTTTCTTCTTTGGTTAATCCACAATTAGGTTTAAATATAACTTTACGTAATTTATTCTTTGGTGGCTGTTCAAGATCTAGCATACTAACTTCATATACTATTTTACGTAGTAAGTCGTCGTGTATAGCAAAAGACACGAAACCATTATGTTTAGTACATATATAAAAAGCTAAAGCAGCAAACTTGTCTTGATTTAGTTGTGGGTTTAAATACCACAATACTAATAAATGCCATTTAAGAGATTTATATGTAGTTATCTGTGCTTTACTTCTAAATAATTCATAACACTCATGTGTACCATCTTTATAATACATATACATCCAGTTTTCTTCTGTTGGTATATCTGTTATTGGTAACCTACGGTATACGATGCGGTTATTATTAAGGTATGTAAGGTTTCTTTCGTATGACATTAGCCTATTACTCTATATTATTAATGGGCTGTTGTCACAGTCCCTGGTATTTGTTTATATATTTTTTCTTTATTGATGTTGGCAACAACATACTTTTCACCGATGTAATAATTCCAATACGCTTTAATACTACACTTGTCTTTGTATTCATCAGGCATACACTGAGGCATTTTAGTTATTCCATTAAATGTACCTTCTAATCTAGCTGGTATCAAAGATAATGGATCAAAACATTTAGTATAAGACAAATGAGTCTTGTTGTAACGCTTTTTATATTCCGCTGATAAAGCACAGAAATGCTCAAACAGCCATCTATAATTACTAGCATTTTCTCTTGCCCATATAGTTGATGGGTGGTTTAAGTGAGCTTGCTTGTAAGGCATATCATCGGGATTACCGTGTACATGATGAGCAGTAC
>Ga0181395_1000898_pt1 | contig 12353 bp, 19 predicted proteins | sample 18SPOviralmetaG_FD_130124 | JGI IMG/M metagenome (GOLD analysis project Ga0181395, IMG submission 130124) | Marine viral communities from the oligotrophic San Pedro Time Series (SPOT) site, San Pedro Channel, CA, USA - 18 SPOT_SRF_2010-12-16 | ecosystem: Environmental > Aquatic > Marine > Strait...
CCAGTATCAGCCAATCCGATTTCTCGAAGTGGTGATATATCCATTGTGGGTAAGCTATGTTCTAAGTCCATTCAAATGATTCCTTAAGTCTCCGAAGTAATTATTACTCGCAATAAGCGGTGCACATCCTCGGATATTATTGGGTAATAAAGTAGAGCTCAATCCAGTATGCTCTGTTTTTGCATCAAGTGCAAAGAAACAACCTTGTACTCTATAACTATCTATATCTAACTCTGATGCAATTTCACGTAATTTTGTTTCAATATTTGCTACATTATCTAATAGTTCATGCCTCATAATATAATCATATACATTCAGCATAATATAAATGCCCATCATTGACGGTTGCCAGGTGTGGTTATAATTCCAGGCACCTGGTTTGTTTAATATATCGCCAACTTTTTTATTACAAACTGCAGCACCAAGTGGTGCATATCCTGCAGTTAATGATTTGCCAAGTGCTGATATATCGGGTTGAACACCGTAGCCAATCGATTGATAAGGATGCAAAGTTCCTGTCTTACCCCAGCATGAAGCCACATCATCTGTAATCATTAATACATTATGCTCATCGCATATTTGTCTTATACGGATCCACCAATTGGAACTGTAACCCCAAAGGCCATTAATCCAAGTCGCACTATCAAATATAATGCAACCAACGTCCAGAAGATTGTTTTCAATCTCGACCAAAACTTCATCTTCATCCTCCTTTGATTTGGGCTGCTTTAAATTAATACATCGGCCCGAGTGATTTGCTAATAAAAAGGGTGCACCCATATCTTTTGTAAGATAACTTGTACCGTGCCATGCAAAGCTAAATGATATTATCTTTGGTTTATTTTCGCCGAGTGCTTTCCAGTATTCATCATTCATTGATATGGCAGCTTCAACTGCACTTGTACCGCTTAATGCCCACGCATATGTGTCCCATACTTTGCCACACAATATTTCACCGGCTCGGACTGTTTCTTTATTGTAATGATGATTATTGCTTTGACAACGTGCAGTTGTTAATATTGAAAGTTCTAGGTTCTTTAAGACAGAAACATTATTATAGCCTAAAGTAAAGCTAGACCCACCCATTTGTAGATCTAGCTCATTTGTTCCATCTGTAAAATACGTATGCCAATTATTAGTGAGAAGTATTTCTTTCGATTGCCTATCACCTTTTAATTTAGCAAATCCTCTAAGCTCATGGGGCAATCGCTCGTTCCATTTGATCTTCGAGCGTATCTATTCTGAGTTTAATAATTTTAATTCTCATATCGTGTGCTTCATCAAGTGTATAATCACGAGCTGCTACAGCTGAATGTGATATAGCTAATTTTTGCTGAGTTTCATGAATTTTATCTACAAATAACGATTGTTCGACAGCGGCATCACGTAACATTTCGATTTGCACCTGCTGTTCTTCATTAGCATCTACGAGCTTTGCTCGGTCTTGTGCGCCGTACACAAAGCTAATAAACATCAATGCGGCGAATACTGGTTCCATTTATTTCTCCTAACGATAGAATTCAAGTTTCACATTTTGACCATCGAGTTTGAAAATAACTGTTGAATGACTATATACTGATTTAGGTTTACTTACCCATTCAGTTACATCATCACATCGTCTCTCTTTCCGATAGCCGGTAATAACTGTTTCGGTTTTCTTGCCGCCTTTATCAGCGCCAACAATAGCACCGAAGAGTGCACCAACAGCTGCACCTCCGTCATCACCAGTAATTACTTTACCACTTACACCACCAAGAATAGCACCAAGCAATGCACCTTCACCTGCTTTGTTCTTTCGTACAGTGCCGTAAACAGGTACGTCAACATTATAACATTCAGTTGATGTTGATGATACTTGCTCGTATACGGTTTTGTAATGATCTCGGACTTTACCTTTGATTGCAGTATCAGCCCAAGCGAAATGAGGTAATGCCAAAGCGGCAACCCCCACCAATAGTAAGTTTTTCACCTATTTAATCCTTTGTAATTGGGGTCGATGAAGAAATCAAGAAAGCTTTCAGTGATTGTTTTTGTAGGTTCAAGCTCATAAAGCGCATAATCAAGCTGATTTTCATTTAGTTTTAACTTCTTAGCAATTTTCTTGTTTGGAAGATCCGTTTGAAACGCTAAGTGATGTGCTTTTTTTAGTAATTCATTTGTATAGATTGTAGCCATATTATATTTCTCCTTGTATGATATTTATTATATCACGTTTTCCTCGCTTTGTAAACCCCTAAGATCGGATTTCTACATTCGGAGGCCAAGGGAATTTGATTTTGTCATGTTTATGATATAATACAAATTGTGTATCTGGAAATTCATTGAATAGATTTTTCCATACTGGTCGCCAGTTTTCTGCTAACCGATAATTGTTTGTATTTGATCTATCTGAATTCAAATAGAAGTCTGTGCAGCTACGTAAGTTTTGATCAAATATAGAATCAAAACCATACATATGAACAGTATCTGCTTTCAATCTGTTACAAGCGTAATGAGTTGCCATATGACCGCAATTGAAATCCGTATAGTTTGGAGTGTATTCAGGAAGCACTGTATAGAATTCTTTGATTTGTTTATGCCATTGCAATCGAAAGGAAGGATTAGATTCTAACCAATGCTTAGGTCGCATGCCTAATACCCAATCACCTGGTACTTGAACACTTCCTTCTGACATTGCACGCATCATTTTAAAGTCAACTATACAAGTTGCAAATACACCCTGAACCGGAAACGGAGGCAGATTGCATGTAATCTTCGTACCCGGGGTTCCTTGTTTATATCGGACAGCATTATCACCATTACCAATTATATGAATTGTTCTACTCATTTCATTAACTTCCTAATATGGTCTTTTCCTTTTGCACCGGTCCAATGATATATCAAAGGATTTGGTGGCACAGTTTTATCAACATGTTGTAATCGTAATACGTTATATCTATTAGGCAAAGTTTCAATCAATGCCAATCTTTTAATAGGATTATCTATCATTGCATGCAATACTTCTTGATCTCCTGCACCGCCGCGTGTTGCGCATATGATTTCCCATTCAACAAGAATAGATGGAGCACCTTCAAATGCTACTACACCTGAATTGTGCCAGATTCCACTAGCACGTCGTAATGTCCACGGTTTATCCTCGGCCATTGAAAGTTTGCCAGGTACTGTATGATTGAAAATACCTGATATATCACCAAGCACTTCGCAATCTGTATCAATCCAACAGACCTGATCAGCATCTGCCGCAGCTCGTCTCATTGCAGCAGGTTTTTCAAGCCAGCCCATGCCATCTTTAAAGTCTACAACTCGCATCTCAACTTCTGGATTATGTTTGTGATAATTATCAATAAACCACGGCAACATCCACCGGGTTTTACTATCACATCCTGTAACAAACATCCTAGATAATTTCATATGTTTCACCATAGCTATGCTTTGCTAAGCAGCCTTCTGTTTTTTGTATTGTTGTAAAACTATCTCGTGCTTCGACCGGCCATGGATAGTATTCTTGTAACCATATAAACTTGTTTAAAGATAAAAATACATCTGTAGGTCCGCCGTCTTTTTTAGCTCTTTCAATTAATTCCTGTGCACCTTTTGGTTTTATTCTATAAGCATGTGCACCTGGAAAGTATGGCTTCGATGTAAGCGGATTCACGCCAAGTATTGACGGATTACGAAACTTACCATAGCTTGGTTTTCCAAGTGATATAACTTTATGATATGCAATATACTCAGGAACTTTGTCAACTACTACTGCATCATGTTCAAAGATTGTATATTCAGTATTATCTCTTACACAGTATTCCCATAAAGTATGATGCGATAAAAAAGCTGATAAGCAGTTTTCAAATCGAGAATACACTTCTTTAAATCCATCTAAAGGAATACCTTTATCTTTTGCAATTTGAATCGGATTATTACGCTGCGGTGTTATAGCATCAAAGTGTTTAATTTCTAATCCATGCTTTTGCCCAGATTGAACGCAGCGAGTTGCTACCTGCATAGACTGTTCATTTTCAAGTATTGTAATTACGAATGATTTCATTCTAACCACCAGCTTCCATCAATGGTATCTTGAATAAAAGTATAAAAACCTTTTTCATGTACATGTATCGCTTTGTCTCTTCTCCAACATCCATCGTTTAATCGAAATTCACCTATATAATATTCACAAAATATTAGCGAGTTTTTTGGGATACTAATATCTATTTTCTGTTTTATATATCGTGGTATTTCATCCTTGTTTAAATCAATCATATATGATCCGATTTGCATTTTTGATTCTAACTCATCATCTGCATAATTGTCATAAGAAGTAAACTTATCTGAAGTAATTGATTTCTTTAATGCTTTTAAATATATCTTATCCATATAAGATAAGCCAGTTAATTCTATTGCATCCTTTTCTTTTATTAGTTTATCTGACATTGGCATATAATGTATTTTACAATAAACTCGACCGGGTAATAAAGTAATACCGTGATGCTTTACTGATCCAAGTGATTCTGCTATACCTTCACGCCAAAGATTAGAATCAACAATTTCATGAAATGCAATTGTTTCTTTTGTTTTGCCGGGTTTATATTTTTCATTAAGACAAGTAACGCGATCTTTAAAGCCCATTGACTCAAGCATTTCTTTACCCATAGCAAATGTTCCAGGGTCTTCTTCATATGCATAAACATGTTTTGCACCGTAATACAAAGCAATTGCTGTTAATATGCCACTACCAAATCCAATATCGGCACAAACTTGATCTCGGCATTGCATTAAAATTGTATCGTAATATCTATTGCGAGGCACATCAAATAACATTTTTGCCGGTGTACCAATTTTATATGGATACATAAACGGAATTATCTGTGCTACCTTATCGCTCATCCAGAAGTTGTGCTTGGTAAACCTTGCACTCCTGTATAATACGTGGCCGTTTGTCCTAGCCCGTTAATTAGTTGCCGACACATTAAAGCATCATTTGGCCATAGACCATGCTCTCCAACTAAACTAATCATTTTACTTGCGCCTCGAGGTGATATAATATATGCACTATTACCAGCAATACCTTGTGGCACATTAAAGTTGTCAATGCTGGGTGCTAAGCAAACAGGAATACCTTTATTAAGAACATTTACCGTATGCTGTACTTTTTCATGATACATTTTTGCTCTTCGAGTTGCGCCTATCGGATTATTAATTCCAATAATATCAAAATCAGTATTGTCAAATAATGTTATATCTAGTTTTTGTTTCCAAACAGAATCATGTTCTTGTATAAGAAACGGCTCCATTGCTTCAAGGCACATAACCCATAAGTTATAATGGCTCTCGGCGCATGCAATTCTTTTTTCAGGATTCTTTGTAGGATAGGCAGACTTTTTTAAGCCCGACCTTATATCAAGCACTTCGCCCTGCCAGGGATAATTCCATGTTACTCGAGCCCAAGGCGATGGTTCAGTAACTGCATCGTATGCTTCTGTTTCAAATTCATTTCCTACTGCACTAGACGAAGCCAGTAGGTTTGAAAAACCGCCTGTTGAAGTTGGATTATCTTTTATAACAATAGCATAAGACTTCATATTAACAACCTCTTCCACCAAGTGTGTAAACTCTATTTCTGCCCCAGCACTTATCTCTTGGTTTAATTACATTATTAGGCAATGCTTGTCCAGGATATCGATAGTGCGGATATTTTGCTAAGAAAAGATTTAGCTCTTTATCTTCAATGTGTTTTTTTGCTGCTCTTAATTTACTTGTACACTTTGCCACTTTACCATAATTAATTGGTTGATTTATTTCTTGCTGACTAATGCAATATTTAGTAATTTCATTTTTATCTTTCATATCAAGTATAACTTCTAACAAAGTATCAAGCATTTAATCTCTCATAATAACTGTATAACCAACACTTACTTCTCCGCGATCTACTACCCGAAAGCCATTTACATCGCCCCACTCAGTAAGAGTAGTATGTAATTGTTCATCAACTCGATCAAACAATCTCATAGTATCGTGCGCGACAATATATTTCCGTACATTTTTACCGTGTAAATCAAGTTCTTTTGACATCCAGGCAGCTTTGTGTACTGAATCAATTACAAGCATATCAACATCTTCGATTGCGCCAAACCCGGTTGAATCGGTTTGTCTTACATCAAGTTCAATCTTTTCCCACTTACAATGCTTCTCTGCAATCGGTTTAAGAAAGCTATTGTACTTAGTCATATCAATATCAATCAAAGTAATCTTTTCAGGTGTTGGCTTAAGCATCATAGCATTTGCTGCTGTCCCACCTTGGTGTGTACCTAATTCCATATACTTTTTACATTTACCTTCTGCCCAAAACCGCTTGATTGCTTTATGCATTGCACAATAATGCTCACCGTGTGCTGCTTCTTGCTGCTGCACAATTTGTTTATGAAACTTCAATACAGTTTTCACTTCTGTAAATTTAGCATTAATCATGTCTTTTTCCTATCTGCTAGTATATAGCGCTTCTTCTTTCGAATAGAACATAAAGTATGATTTACATTATATCCCTGACTTTGAATCTTGCCAGCTAGCTTTTCAAAATATGTTAAATTATCTATGCCATCAAAATGTTCATCATATGCAATAAAGATAAAATCATAATGATGTAAATTGTTTTCAATCCATATACGATTGGTCAGTGGCATTTCACTCATTGAATCAGTGGCCTGCAATAAACCACCTTTATGATTCCAACAATCTTTCAGCCCGCGATAAGATATATCATCAATAACAGATGGCGAACCAAAAACTGCGTTTAAATAATACTTTTGTATTTCCCATAATTCATGAAAGTCGCATATTGTGTATATAAGATTAGATTGGTTGTCATGCCAAATTCTTGCGCCATTGCCATAGCCACCACCAATTTCAACAATATTACTAAATCGACGTGGACCCCAAAACTTTTTCATTAAAGTCATATACCACAATTGTTGAATTGTTGCACTGCTTTTGTTATCAACATGCAAGGCTGGATCACCGACCATAGGATCATTATAAATGTCTACATTAAATACCCATGCAGCTTCTGGCATTTTGTTCATTTCATTTAACATATTAACAGCAAAATGTTGCTTATCCCGTGGATGTAAAGTTTTTGCAATAGTATCATATTTCAAAAAGTTATGCTTTTTGTTTGCTATTGCATGATCAAACTCTTGCTTGATTTTTACTCTTAATCCATCCCATAAAGTCATTTTATACTCTATCCGTCATTAGGCCAGTTTTTATTCACCGGCAATCTCCATTCACTCACCGGCTTATTTGTAATTTGGTGTAATGCAGCAGCAGGCCAATCATCGGCTGTGCGGAACATAACATGCACCAGTTTTGCATTGTCTGGCCGGTTGTCACCAATCTTGGCATCTGGATGAGCACCGACTTTATGCATATAACAGTTCCACTCGTTCGGTAGTCTTTTAAGATTAAACCCAGGCAAGTGAATAAAAGCTGAAAAGTAATCTTGAAACAATCTGTAAAACCGTGGAAAGTTATTCATATTATTAACATATTCTTGAAATTTGGGCCAGGTGTTTTTCATCTTCTGTAAACCAGCTTTTGAAATAACCACTACACCAGTATTAAACACTTCTGGTCTACCTAGCTCATCGGTTGGATATTCGATACCCCATACACGCGAACACAGTTCGGCCCACTTCTTATCGATTTGACTGTTGATTCCACCTGAATTATAGATTGTTCTAAAGTATGGTTGCTTCGGTTCTGTACAAATACCTGCGTCTTCACCATCAAGTAAATCAAACATACTGTCAGTTAAATCGTCTACAGGATACACATCAATATCTACTAGAGCTACATTATCATATACATCAAATTCATCTGATACTAACGGGTTGGCTGGCTCATAGTAGATAGGAACATTCACAACTTTACCTGCAATAGTAATGTTATGGTCGAATCGATACTCTGCACCAATACGATCTGCATAGGCTTTCATAAGTTCTGTACTGGATACAACACCGGACTTCATTGGCCCCTGCCAATATTGATAAATCAAATTTCTCATTTTATACTTTCTTTATATTTTGTTACAACAGCCAATGATGAATTGATAGCCTGATCCATGTTAATATAGACGTACATTCCACATCTACCTATAAATGTTACTTTCGGGTTTTCAATATCTTTGTATGTTTTATATATCCTTTGATTTTTGCCATCAATATCCTTCACTGGATAATACCTTTGATAATCATTTTCTACATAGTCACACGGTTCTTCATATGTCAATGTAGTGAATTTATCATTTGATCCATGCTCTGGTATATTTTTCCATTCCGTAATACGTGTATACGGACTGTCATTAGTAAAATTAACAACTGCAGTAGGTAGAACTTTTACCATCGGGAAATCTATATTGTGAAACTTAATAGATCTATATGGCAAATCTCCGAATCTATAATCATAATAAACATCGATTGGCATTGAGTTGAATACATGATCAAACAATGGTTCTACATCTTTTCCATAAATCCAGTTTAATTGTACAACAATATTTTTGTGATCTAGAATTTCCTTGAATAACTCTGTGTATCCATACTTAGGCAATACTTGATATTCATCATTGGGAAAGTATAACTCATTGTTGTCGTCTCTGATGGGTATTCTTTTAGTAATACTTGGATCTAGTTCTTCTAACTCTTTGCCCCACATTTTTTTAGTGTAAGGTCTATAGAACGTGTTTATAATATTGCTTTCGCCAACGATCTCTTTTGTTTCTCGATTCACTGGCAAAGTCACATACTGCCCATCTGCGAGTTGTGCTTTTACTTTATGTTTGTATTCTACCCATTCGCCGTACTGTGTAATCCAATCGTAAACTTTTTTATTATTTGTATGAAATAGATGAGGGCCATATTTGTGAATACGAATACCATGTTCATTAGTATAGTCATAAGCATTACCACCAATATGATTACGCTCATCCATAACAACAACTCTATGTCCATCATTTGCTAATTCACGAGCAATAGTAGCACCAGCAAAACCAGCGCCGACAACTAATATTTTCATAGTATACCTTGTTTTACAAGACCCATATAGTTTTCATACTTTTTGCGCTTTGGTCCTTGAGGTGCAATTTTAGTTCGTACGTGTATCATGAATGCACCGGCTGGATTCGGCAAATAATTATCATAGCACCAACGTGGATCCATAATATCATCTCTTGTAAACATTAAATTTGCTGTAGATGCAAGATGATGAATAATGCCTTCATCTTCATAATGATATGGTTGATTAAAATTTTCCATCCAGTCTTCATTCCCGCCTAATCCATATCGTAATGTTTGACGTCTAAACTTACTAAACTTATATATTGCACCACCCCAATATGGAGCTGTTCTTATGCCCTTACTCGTTTGCGCTAACCTTTCGTGTAATCGTTGTTGAATAGGATTATATAGTCCGCAGCCAATTGCTTCAAATACATTCGGGCAGTTCTTTGTTGCAAACATATCAATGTCAAGCATTAATACATCGTCATACTCATCCCACTTCTCATCGATCATATAAACCTTTTGACAGGGATCAGTTAAATGTTTACGGAAAGGTCTGCCGGTTACGAGTTCATAGTCCGCACCAATGCGCTTTGCATATTCTTTAATATTAGCAATCGATGCTTTATCAAGCGGGCGTAGGTTACCGTTGAAATGTTGTAGAATAATATTAGACATGATAATAATTTTTGTACCAGTTTACGAAACTAGCTACACCTTCCGGAACATCTGTATCTGATCTATAACCAAGTTTCTCTAGTTTAGAAGTATCAGACCAGGTTTCTTTTGCATCAGCCGGATGCATTGGTTGGAAATCATATTCTGCTTTACCATTACCAATATTACGTTCAATCTCTGTAACAAAATCCATAAGCTCTACCTGCTTACCGTTACCAATACAGTAAATATCACGCTCTGTCATATTTTGTGATACAATCCATATGCCACGTACAATATCAGTAATGTAAGTAAAGTCTCGCTTCATATCACCGTTATTAAATATCGTAATTGGTTTACCTTTTACAATCTTATCTGTAAAATCAAACAGTGCCATATCAGGTCTGCCCCATGGTCCGTACACTGTAAAGAATCGAAGACCGACTGTATTGTTAATCTTACTTACAGCGAACTGACTTTCATTACATTGCTTTGTATATCCATACGGACTTACTTGCACACCAATTGGATCGTGTTCGTTCCATGGTAGCGAATTGCCATTCATAACAGCAGACGTTGACGCATAGATTACATTCTTTACACCAAGTAACTCACAATGATTAATTAGCTTCTGTGTGCCTATAATATTGTTTCGAATGCTTTCAAGTGGGTTTGCAAGTGAATGCCGAATACCTGCGCTTGCTGCTAAATGAATAACAAGATCTGGTACTGATTCAAACATAGACATGCCGAGTTGTACTTGCTCAAGACTAACTGGGTAAACACGGATACCTAGCTTTTCAAGCATATCAGCTCGATCCTTTTTTAGCTTGGGATCATAATAGTCATTGAAGTTATCAATGCCTGTAACTTCCCAGCCTTTCGAATGATAATGATTAGCGGTATGGAATCCAATAAATCCCGCAATGCCTGTAATAAAAACCTTCACCAGCCACCTCCAAGATATAGAACCGTGAGCGGTGGACCAAGTATTAAACCAATTATAATTATGAATGCTAACCAAAAATGATTCCATTCCGTTTTCATGATTTCCTCCAATAATTTTGTGTGGCACTTGATTCAAAATCAAATCCAAAATGGTTTATATCAAGCCTAAACCACTTTGCAATCTTATCTTTTTGTTCTTGTGTATAATACTCTGTATAATGTTTTTCGTATATACTTTTATTCTTATGTTGCAATAGAATATCTTTATTGAAATATTGATCTAAGTCTTTTTGTAAATATTCAAATCGCAAAATGTTTATTCTTTTTGGTACGAGCCAATCAAGTTGAGCAGCCCATTGTTCATACGGATGATTCCAATAATAATTTGGCGTCATCATAAACTTATCTATACCATTTATAAAGTCATCCCAGGAAAGTGGTTGTCTATAATACCAAGAACCTGGTGCAAGCTCATCGCCATAATGAAAGCACGATACTACTCGCGACCAAGGGTTTCTTACAATTGAAAATACTCTATCAAATCGATTTACATATTCATTTGAAAGATAATGATATGGTATATGCTTTTGAGTCTTTTCGGCAAAAACCGCATTAATAGTAGCAGCAGCTCTTGGATCTAAAGACATTTGTTTTTTAATTGGATCTTTTAATCCTTGATTCCGTGTGCCAGAACAGATGCCGCTCGATTGAATAGACGTCCCACCTGTTCTAGGAACATGGATAAAAAGAGTTTTCACTCATCACCACGGTATTGTGTCTTGCCACCATAACTATTTGCTGTACGATATGTACTGTAAGTAATAAAAATACCTGCAAGAAGAAGTGTATGTGCAATAGCACTTACACCAAATGCAATAAAGCTACCTACAATAAAACTAAAGATAATGCACCACATCCACGCAAGGATTTGAAATGCCATATGGCGTACCATTAGATTTGGAATATTTCCAAGAGGGGATTTATCCACAATCATAATGGTAGCCCAGCTGTCACTTATAAATCTTTTCATATTTTAGTTCCTCTATATTTTACCACGGCTTTGTAGCTTCTACTACCGCAGAGTGAAATGCTCTTACTTCGCCTGGTGTGTCGATATTATTAAACGCTGGTGATCCGCTTTTTTGATATTGGTATTCTTTGACGTTTGTATAGCCTAATTCTTTTAAGCATTCAATGAGTTCTGTCTTACGCCATATATGCTTATGTTCGCCATTTTGCCACATAATACCTTCAGCGCATTGGTCTTGAATACGCATACGCCATGTATCTTTAGGAGCAAAGTTGTGTTTAACAACATAGAAATTATAATAGTGTTGAACCCAACGATGGTTTGATAAATCATTTTCTTGTCTTAACCATTCTACAAATTCCATAGGCGGCCAGATCGACCGGATAATTCCACCCGGTGTCATAATACGATACATCTCTTTAAAGTAATTTATGCCTTCTTCTTTTGTAAGATGTTCAATAAAGTGTTCGCTGTAAACCCCATTGTAAGTATTGTCTAGTACACCTTTCATAGGCAGGTCTGTCAAATCATATTTTTCTACACCTTTTGCAGGATCTGCAACATCTCTGACTGCATCCCAATTCAAACCGCGTTTACGCCCTGCTGCAATCTCTAAGAACTTCATGATATTCCTACCAGCTTTGCTAATTCTTCAATGTTCTCACCTTCCA
>Ga0181395_1000900_pt1 | contig 12346 bp, 11 predicted proteins | sample 18SPOviralmetaG_FD_130124 | JGI IMG/M metagenome (GOLD analysis project Ga0181395, IMG submission 130124) | Marine viral communities from the oligotrophic San Pedro Time Series (SPOT) site, San Pedro Channel, CA, USA - 18 SPOT_SRF_2010-12-16 | ecosystem: Environmental > Aquatic > Marine > Strait...
CAAACATTAGGTTTTAGATTTCGTATGCCATTAGGTGCAGTATGTGATGATGAATATATTGCAGAAATGCAGAAGAAAAGTAAAATAAAAACCCAACTTGAACTTATAAAAGAGTGCAAAAGAATACCAAAAATTAGTCCTCCACCTGCAGAATTTGCAGAGTTATTTAATATGTGTAATAAATTAGGAGTTGTAGGAATAGTAGAAAATAAACAACCAGATGGAAGACATTGGGATAATTTAAAGATACAATATCTAAAAGATAATCCTGATGTTGTAATAATGAAACAGGCAATGCCACAACAAAAATAAATGATTAGACCATTAAGAAAGTTTATAGTTAAAATGCGTATGAAGTATGCTGATATTAGAGGACATCACGGAAAAAGATGGAACTACGAACCATCAGAACATTATATGAGGAGAAAACCTAATGAAAAAATTAAAGAGGTACTTTAGAAAGATTCTAAACTGGATAATTAAAGGATACGAATGAAAGTAAGTGATAATACAAATATACAACTACCATTAAGAAATTTAATTTCTATAATAGCAGGTGTTGCTGTTGCAGTTTGGGCATACTTTGGGCTACACGAATCATTAAGTAAAACTCAAACTAAATTAGAATTAATGACAAAAGATTTAGAAGAAAATACAGAGTTTAGAATAAAATGGCCAAGAGGAGAAATGGGTTCACTTCCAGCAGACAGCGAACAATATCTTCTTATAGAAAATAATTTAGTAGAATTAGAGAAGATTACAGCAAGAGTAGATGCTATGATGAATAATAAGGTAAATATTGATAGACTTATTAAAGATGTAGATAAAGTTACAGAACAATTAGAAATATTAAAAGATAAGGTAAGAGCAAATGGAAAAACGGATCACTAGACAAATTATAAAACATATCATTGATAAAAAAAATAAATCAAAAGAAATTATATGTTTAAGAACAAGACAAGAAGTTGAGATAGGTGCTAATGGTACTCAACGATATATGATCAAAGAGGGTAAAAACAAAGGCAAAATATTATGATAGAAACAGTAATAGCTTTACTTATGATTGTGAATGGAGAGATTAAAGAACATAGAATACAAGAAAGTATGTCAAAATGTTTAAAAGGTAAAAGAGTTGCCGAAAGAGTTTTTAATGCTAATGTTCAGTATCAATGTATTAAATCTAAGGCAGAAACAGAAATTTATGTAGGTAAAAAATCAATTAAAAAAATAATTATAAAAGAATAATATGGCACGAGATATAACATCAGATTTTAATACAGCTATTAAGAGTACAGTAGTTCAACCTATATTCGCTATAGAATTAGAGTTTAGTGATGGTACATTAAGGTTTTGGAATGGTTATGGCAGTATAACAATGACTGCTGGTGGTTCATCAAAAGTATTTACAGGAACAGGCGATTTATTATCAATATCTCCAGTTGAAGAAAGTTCAACTCTACAGATGAATGGTATTAGTGTTGCTCTTACTGGAATAAAATCTAGTTTAGTATCTACTGCCTTAACAGCACAATATACTAATAGAGATGCAGCACTATATATGGGGTTATACAATGCTTCAGGTTCAGTAATAGCTGATGTCTATACTTTGTTCAAAGGCAAGATGGATGTCCTCAATATTACAGAACAGGCAGATACTGCAACTATAACTTTAAATATAGAAAGTAGATTAGTAAGTTTCGAGCAACCTTTAAATAGAATGCTAACACTAGAGGATCAGCAAGTAGATTATTCGTCTGATTTAGGTTTTGAATTTATATCAGACTTACAAGATAAAGAAATTATTTGGGGTAAGAAAACTCAATAACAAATGCGAGTTGAAAACTGGGAGTCCAAGTTAAGCACTGTAATACACGATACAGTTCATAACAAAGGAGATTATCGTTTAGGTAAAAATGATTGTGGTCTTTTTGTTGTAGCTTGTATAGAAGCCATTATAGGTCATAAAGTTTTTGACGGTAAATATAAAAGTTTCAAACAATTAAAAAATATTTTTAAACAATTAAAAAGTAAAGATTTATTAGATTTAGCTTTAAACATAGCTAAAGAACATAATTTTAAAACAGTAGATATAAGCAGAGTACAGCGAGGAGATATTTTATATTACCTTGATACAACTGATTTAGATGGAACTCTAGGAGTATGTATTGGTTCTTCAACAATGTTTAACTGGAAAGACGGAATGCAATTAATATCTAACAACAAATGTAAAATAGCTTGGAGAATAGAATAGTGAAAATTTATAATAAAATAGTTTATGATAAGTATGATAATATTATAGAAGAAGATTCATACGAATACACTGGTTCAGTTGCACAAGCTGGTGGTGGTGCAAAAAAGATTATAAGCAATCCAATAGTTCAGTTAGCTGTGGTTGCAACGATAGCAGTTTATGCACCTGCATTTTTAGCAAATATTTCAGGTGGTGCTATAGCTAAAGGTAGTTTATTAAGTAGAGCAATAATTTCTGTTGGTACTTCAATGATATTAGGTGCAGTAGGTAAATCACTAGCACCAAAAATTGATGCACCAAAATTAGGAACTACTTTAGAACAAGGCATACAAACTTCAGTAAAATCACCGACAGCACCTTACAGGGCTATATATGGTTCAACTAGAGTGGGTGGTACAATAGTATTCGCTGAAACAACTTCTAGTACAAATGAGTTTTTACATCTTGTTATAGTTTTAGCTGCACACGAAGTAGATGATATATCTACTATTTATTTTAATGATGATGCTGTTGCACTAGAAACTTTATCTAATGATAGTAATGGTATTCCTATTTATACACCAACAGACGCAGATCAATATAGTGGTAAAGCAAGAATTAAAAAACATTTTGGAGATGCTGCACAATTAGCAGATGCTAATTTAGTTTCTGATATTACACAATGGACATCAAACCATAAAATTAGTAATAAGGCATATGTTTATGTTAGAATACAATTTGATGCTGATGTTTATCCTAATGGTGTTCCTAATATATCGGCAGTAGTAAAAGGTAAAAAATTATTTGATCCTAGAGCAACAAGTTTTACAGCAAGTTCAAGTACAGTTAATACAACCAGTAATGCAATCACAATTAACTCTCACGGATTATCTACTTTCGATAGAGCAAAATATGATAGAAACAGTGAAACTTCTATTGGTGGTATAACTTCAGGAACAGAATATTATGTAATTAAAGTAGATGCTAATAATTTTAAGTTAGCTACAAACTATGCTAATGCACTTGCAGGTACAGCTATCAGTTTAACTTCTGTAACAGGAAGCACAACACAGAAATTTAATTTCACTACACATTCAACTAATCCAGTTTTAGCTATAAGAGATTATTTAACTGATACTGTATATGGTATGAAAACTGGTACAGATGAGATTAACGATACTAATTTTCAAGCAGTAGCGAATACTTGTGATGAAAGTGTAAGCATAACTAATCCTAGTGGAACAGAAAGTAGATTTACTTGTAATGGTACATTTACTTTATCACAATCACCTAAAGTAATAATAGAAAACTTATTAACTACTATGGGTGGTTTTATGGTTTATTCTAATGGTGAGTTTAAATTAGTTTCTGCAACTTATATAAGCCCAGCAGTAACTTTAAATGAAACACATTTTAGAGGTGGATTACAAGTTAATACTAGAGTTAGTAAAAAAGAAATATTTAATGCTGTAAAAGGTTTATACACAGAACCAGCTAACGATTATCAACCCTCAAACTATCCTATTTTAACTAATAGTTCATTTGAGTCAGAAGATAATAGCGAAAGAATATATGCTGATTTTGATTTTCCATTTACAGATTCAAGCCATACTTGTCAGAGATTATCTAAAATACAATTACTAAAAGCTAGACAACAAATATCTTTTTCAGCTTCCTTTAATATGGAAGCATTTCAATTAAATGTTGGAGATACTGTTTATGTAACTAATGCTAGACTAGGTTGGACTAATAAAACATATCAAGTAGTAGATTGGAACTTTTCTGTAAATCCTGAAGATGGTGCTTTAAGTATTAACTGTGAGTTTAGAGAAATAGCAAGTGCTGTATATGATTTTTCAACATCAGATTACTCTACTATATCTAGTGGTAAAGCTACAAACTTACCTAGTGCAACATCTGTATCTCCACCACAGGCAATAGCATTAACAGATGAACTGGTACAATACAATGACGGAACTGTAATTGTAAAATTAGTAATAGAATTAACTGCTGCAACAGATAACTTTACAGAACAATACGAAATAGAAATTAAACAATTAACTGACGGAGATGGTGTTGCTGTTACAGATGATTTTAAATTAATTGGTAGAGGTGCAAGAACAAGTTTTGAGTTTCTTAATGTAATTGACCAAGCTAGTTATCAAGTAAGAGCAAGAGGTGTGAACATATATGGTGTTAAGTCATCATCTATAACAGCTAACAGAACTATTATTGGTTTAGTTGCTCCACCATCAGATGTAGAAAACTTTTCTTGTAATATAGTAGGTGATGATGCTCATTTGAGTTGGAATCCAGTACCAGATTTAGATTTGGCATTTTATGTAGTAAACTTTTCAACAGCTACATCAGGTGCAGAATGGTCTAACTCTGTTCCATTGATTGAAAAAATATCAAGACCTGGAACTTCAGTAACTGTACCAGCTAGAGTAGGATCATATCTAATCAAGGCAGTAGATAAATTAGGTGGCTTTAGTAGTAATGAAACAGTAATAGCTACAGATATTGCAGCAATAGGTAATTTTAATGCAGTAACTACTTCTACACAGAATCCACTTTTTTCAGGTACTAAAACAAATGTAGTAAGGACTACTGATGATGGGACTAATTTCTTTTTAACTCTAGATTCAGTTGAACAGTTTGATTCTGCAAGTGGTAATTTTGACGATGCAACTTCTCACAACTTTGATGGTGGTACACAAAACTCAAATGTTAAAACATCAGGAACTTATTTATTTAGTGATTTACCTATAGATATTGGTGCTGCATTTACAGCTAGAATAACTGCTTCTATAACTCAGACTTCTACCGATAGAGATAGATTATTCGATAACATTAGTGGAGATTTTGATGACCAATTATCAAACTTTGATGGAGATGCACCAGTAAATTGTAGATCAATTTTACAGGTATCAACTTCAGATGATAACAGTACATATACAGCATTTAGAAACTTTTCTGTGGGTGATTACACAGCTAGATTCTATAAGTTTCAATTATTGATGCAATCAGATGATGGAGGTGCTACACCTTTAGTTTCTACATTAGTGGTACAAGTAGATATGGAAGATAGAATAATATCAGAGTCTAATGTAGCAAGTGGTACTTCGACTAAAACAGTAACTTTTCCTATCACATATAAGATTGTTCCAGCAATCGGTGTAACAGCACAGAATATGACGACAGGAGAGGTCTATACGATAACAAACAAATCAACCACAGGATTTCAAATAGCTTTTACTAATTCAGGAGGGTCTGGTGTGAGCAGGACTTTTGATTATATTGCTAAAGGTTTTTGATATTGATAAATATAATAAACTATGATAAAGGAAAAAAGGAGTAATTTTAAATGGCAACACACGATTATGTAATAGCGAATCAGGGTTTTCCTGCATTCCGATCAGATTTGAACTCTGCACTTGCTGCAATAGTATCAAATAACTCAAATGGTTCATCACCAAGTACGACCTATGCTTACCAAATGTGGTATGACACAGGAACTAATATTTGGAAGATGCGTAATGCTGATAATGATGCTTGGATTTCATTAGCTACATTTAACCAAACAAATGACACAGTGAATTTTAACGACTCAGCAGCAACAGTTGCAGGTATATCTACTTCAGCTTCTGCCACAGTTTTAACACTAGCCAATGGTTCTGTTGCCTTAAACCCAGCTGGTTTTGTTTCTGTAGGTGGTGCAGCAACACAAGGTGGTGAGATTAGATTTTTAGAAGATACTGATGCTGGTAGTAACTATGTTGCTTTAAGAGCAGGTACAATATCTTCAAATGTAACTTTTACTTTACCCATAGCAGACGGAAGTGATGGACAGTTTATAAAAACAGATGGTAGTGGTGTATTATCTTTTGCAACAGTTTCAACTTCAGCAGGAGGTTCAAATACACAAGTACAATATAACAATTCAGGTGCTTTTGCAGGTGATGCTGATTTTGTTTGGTCTGCAGGTACAGGATTAATAATTAACTCACAAAAAGAATTAAGATTAACTGATAGTGATGATAGTGCTTATGTAGGTCTTAAATCTCACGCAACAGTTACAGGTTCATACACATTAGTAATGCCTAATGCTACAGGTTCTGCCAATCAGATATTAGTAACAGATGGTTCAGGTAATTTATCTTTTACAGATAATTCAGGTGGTACTTCTTGGCAGGCAGTAAAAACATCTACATATACTGCTTCGGCAGGTGAGGGTGTATTTGCTAATACTTCAGGTGGTGCTTTTACGGTGAACTTACCAGCTTCTCCAAGTTTAGGTGATGAAGTTTCAATTAAAGATTATGCAGGAACATTTGATACGAATAATTTAACAATAGGAAGAAACTCACAACCAATCGAGGGTGTAGCTGCAGATTTAACTGTAAGCATAGAAAGAGCTGGTTTTACATTAGCATATTCTGATTCTACACAAGGTTGGTTATTAAAGGATAAATAATATATGGCTACTATAACTTTGACAGTTACTGTATCCAATCCAGGATCAGGTAATAAGTATTATATAGATGGTGCATTACAGGCAACTGTAAGTATGATACCTGGAAATACTTATAAGTTTGATCAAGCTGATAATAGTAATAGTGGACACCCTTTAAGATTATCAACGACAAGTAATGGTTCACACAACTCAGGTTCAGAATATACTACAGGAGTAACAACTTCAGGAACACCTGGAAGTTCAGGTGCTTACACTCAAATAGAAGTTACAGTTTTAACAGTACAATCTTTATATTATTATTGCACAGCACACTCAGGAATGGGTGGAGCAATCAATGTAGGTAACTCATCTACTTTAGGTTTAAAAGAGATGTCAGGTTTTCCTATACAGAATTTAACAGCAGACCCAGTACCTTATGCACAAGAAATATCAAATAATCCATATGGAGGAGTTTGGTCGTCAGGTGGAACTAGAAATGAACAAGCTGGAGCTATAGGTGGAACAATTATTGGAACTCAAACTGCAGCAGTAGCAGCAGGTGGTAATATTTCAGGTTCTGTTACTAATAAAACAGAAGAATATAATGGAACTGGTTGGACAGCAGGGAATACTTTAGGTACAGCTAGAAGATCATCACAGGCAGCAGGTTTAGAATCTGCTGGATTAATTTTTGGTGGTGATACATCTGTTAATTCTACAGGTTTTTCTAATTTAACAGAAACATATAATGGAACAAATTGGTCTGAAGCAAATGAATTAAACACATCTCGTGGAGCTGGTTCTGGAGCTGGATTAAGTACAGCAGGGGTTGCTATTGGTGGATCAACTGGTCCAGGCGCACCAAATTATTCAGGCGTAGTAGAAAATTGGAATGGATCAAGTTGGACAAACGGTACATCTGTAAATACTGCTAGAATAAGAGGAGGTGCTTCAGGAATACAAACATCACTTTTATTTTTTGGAGGACAAGCATCTCCTGGTGCTTCTAATAGTGTAGAATTATGGAACGGGAGTTCTTGGACTGAAACGACAGAAATTAATACTGCAAGAGGTTATGCTGGAAGTGCTGGAGAAACTTCTACAGCAGCATTATTTTTTGGTGGATCACCCAGTAGAGCTATAACAGAATCTTGGAATGGATCCTCGTGGACAGAAGTTGCAGATTTAGCAACAGGTCAATCAGATAATTTTGGTGTAGTTAGAGGATCAAATATATCAGCATTGAGTTCAGGTGGAGAATCTTCACCAAATGCAGTGTCAGAAGAATGGTCTTTCTCAGGTTTACCACCAGCAACACCTGTAGCAGATTACTCAGACGCAATCGTTGGACAAATGTATTACAATTCAACATCAGGAAGTTTTAAAGCTGTTAAAGATGGTGGAGCACCTATTGGAACTTGGGCTTCTGGTGGTAATTTAGGTACAGGTAGATATGGTATGGGAAGTTTTGGAATACAAACAGCAACTTTAGCTTTTGCAGGTAGTGCAGGTAGCGCACCTTATACTAGGACTAATACTGAATTATATAACGGAACATCTTGGTCTGAAGTAAATGATTTAAATACAGGTGTAAGAAACTGTAGAGGTGCAGGAACTACATCAGCAGGAATAAAAGTAGGGGGAGATCCATCAAATGTAGTTGAAACCTGGAATGGATCTTCATGGACTAATGTTACAGCTATGAATCAATCTGCACAGACGAGAGCAACATTTGGAACTAGCACTGCAGCGATTGCTGCAGCAGGTAATGCTTCACCTACCACTAGTGTAGAATCATGGAATGGTTCATCGTGGACAGAGATAGCTGAAATAAATACAGGTGGTAATGGCAGAGCATCTGGTGGATCACCTCAAACAGATGGTTTAGTTTTTGGTTCATCTACTTCTCCAAGAGGGCAAAATGAATCTTGGAACGGTACAGCATGGACTGAATTATCAGATTTGAATACAGGAGCTTCAATGAGAGGTGCTTCTAGTACAGGTAGCACAAATGCTTTGGCTTTTGGTGGAAAAGTAAATCCCCCAGTAACAGTAAATACAGAATCGTGGGACGGTTCGTCTTGGACTGAAGTAGCAAATATAGGATCAGCAAGATATTCTGGTGCATACGGTGGTTCTGGAAACACTTCAGCTTTATTTGCTGGAGGTTCTAATCCACCTACTTTTAATATTAGTGCAACTGAAGAATGGTCAGCAGATGATTTTGAAATTAAAACACTAACAACAAGTTAATAATAAACAAAGGAGAAAACAAATGGCATATAAATATTGTACAGCAACAAACTGGGGAAAAAACTTTTTCACACACGAAGAAAGAAAACAGTTTTACCTTTCAGGACACCCTGGAGAAGTTTGGGTTGTAGGTGATAATATGTTCGGTGATCAATGGATCGGTAAAGTAAATGGTGCTTTAAAAACTAAAACTGAAGCACAAGCTATTGTTACTGCAGAAATTGAAGCTGGACAAGAAGCATTTGATGCGTTATCTGAAGAAGAACAAGAATTACAATCTAGACCAGTAGTATATAACTTACCATAAGGAATATAATTAATGGCTTCATATAAAACTATAAAAGGTTTCGCAGTACAGACTGTTAGCACAGACCCAGTTGCGTCTGCGGCAGACACAGGAAGTTGGGCTAGTGGTGGAGCTTTACCAACGGCTAAATATATACCTGTTGGTAGTGCTGGAACTCAAACATCGAATTTAGTTGCAGGTGGTGCCACAGCTCCCCCTGCAAATAGTAATCAAGTAAACACATCTTTTGAATATGACGGAAGTTCTTGGACCTCTGGTGGAACTTTAAATACAATAAGATTTGCTGGAGGTGGTTTTGGTGCAACTAATACAGCTGCAGTTTTTGCTGGTGGGTCTCGATCTCCTGGCAGTGCACAGGGAGGAGAAACAGAAACATATAATGGAACAGCTTTTACAGAAGTAGCAGATTTAAACCAAATTAGAGGAGAAACTTATGGTGGAGCAGGAACTAGCACAGCTGGAATAATTTATGGAGGTAGATCACCTCCTAGTACAAATAGAGCAAACGCTGAAAATTGGAACGGATCCTCTTGGACAGAAACAGGAGATTTAAACACAGCTAGAGCAGAAATTGCTGGAACAGGAGAATCTTATACTGCAGCTATAGCTGTTGGTGGATATACTACAACTGCCGTTGCTAATGTAGAAACTTGGAACGGATCATCTTGGACAGAAGTGTCTGAGATTAACACAGCAAAATATAATGGAGGGGCATCAGGTGGCTCACCTTCTGCTATATTTTTTGGAGGAAATATCCAACCAGGAACTTCGCAAACACAAACTGAATCTTGGGACGGAAGTTCTTGGACTGAAGTTTCAGACTTATCTACTGCAAGATGGGGTCTTGGTAAAAGCCCATCTGGAACTAGTCTTTCAGCTTTAGCTTCTGGAGGAAATACTGGAAGTGCAACAACTGTAACAGAAGAATGGACAGCACAATCAGATTTCACAAAAACAAATCTAGGACAAGTTTATTACAACTCTGGATCAAATGCTTTTAAAGTAACTAGAACAGTTTTAGGTACAGGTGCTTGGTCATCAGGTGGAAATATTAATAATGCTAGGTGGCAATCTGGGGGATCTGGTGCTACTCAAAATGCTTCTTGGATAGTTGGTGGCGCTCCAGGTTTAAAGGCTTTTCACGAACAATATGATGGTTCTACTTGGACAGAAGTCACAGATTTAGGAACAGCTAAATATGCTGTTATGTCTCTTGGAACTACAACTGCTGCATTAGTTGCAGGAGGTTATGATGGAGCATATGAAAATGATGTTGAGCTTTGGAATGGATCAAGCTGGACTGAAGTAGCAGATATAAATACTATTAGAGGTTATGGAGGTGCAGCAGGAACTACAACTGCAGGAATAGTTTATGCTGGACACCCAGGAGGACTGGCTGTAACTGAAACTTGGGACGGATCAAGTTGGACAGAAGTAGGAGATTTAAATACAGGAGGAAATCAAGGGGGAAAACCAAGTAATGGAACTCAAACTGCAGCAATATTCTCAGGTGGTAATAGACCAGGAAGTGTTTCTGGTAAAACAGAACTTTGGGACGGTTCTTCATGGACTGAAACAACAGATATGAACACAGCTCGTGCTTATCAGTGGGGTTTTGGAACATCTACTGCACAAATAGTTTCTGGTGGTAATGATGGTTCACTTACAGGTAAAACAGAGTCTTGGAATGGTTCTGCATGGACTGAAGTTGCTGATTTAGCTACTGCATCAAATTCTAATAATCCTAATGGTGGTGGAACAGCAACGGCTGGTATAATAGCAGCAGCATACACAAGCACGGCTTTAAGCACTAGTGAAGAATGGAATGTACCATCATCAGTATTAAACCAAACTATAACAGTAGGATAGATGACAAAATTAAAAAATTTAAAAGGAACTAAAATACAATTTATAGATGCTGATCCAGTAGAGTATGTTGGTACTTGGGCAGCTGGTGGAAGTTTAAATACTACTAGAGCTTTAGGTTTAGGGTCTGGTACACAAACTGCAGCTCTAATGGGAGGTGGATATACTTCCCCACCTTATAGTGCAAAAACTGAAACAGAATTATACAATGGAAGTTCTTGGACTGAAGTTGCAGACTTGAATACTGGAAAATCAGGTATTATGGGAGGGGGAACTCAAACTTCTGCAATAGGAGCGTCTGGTTCAACTGCTGAAAGTTGGAATGGAAGCGCGTGGACAGAAGTTGCAGACTTAAACACATCAAGATCAGGAGGTGGTGGAGTAGGTCAAAGTTCTTCTGCTGCTTTTGTTTTTGGAGGATATATTGGTCCTCCTAGAAGTACAGCTGCTGAACAATGGAATGGCTCATCTTGGACAGAGGTTGGAGATTTAAACGCTGCTAAAGATGAACAAGCAAGTGTAGGAACAACAACTTCAGCATTATCGGTTGGAGGAACAGTAACCGATGTTATAGCACAAAATGAATCTTGGAATGGTAGTGCTTGGACTGAAGTTGCGGATTTAAATACTGCAAGAAGTGGTGTTACAGGGTCAGGAGATGACAATACAACAGGAATTGTATTTGGAGGATATAATCCAGGTGGTGCAAATGGTGTTGCAGTTACGGAATCATGGAATGGTTCTAGCTGGACAGAAGTAGCTGATTTAAGCACAGCAAGAAAAAATGGAACTCCAGCAGGTTATCCTGGAGGTCAAAACGCTGCTTTAATGATAGCAGGAATAACAACAACACAAGTTGCAACTGTAGAAGAATGGTCTTTCCCTGGTCCAACATCATCAATTTTACAAGAAGGTTTAATGTGGTTTAATTCTTCTTCATCAGCGTTAAAAGGTTATGGAACTGCAGCTGGGTTACCAGCAGCTACTTGGGCATCAGGTGCAAATATAAACAGTGGAAGATCAGAATTTGGAGGTGGTGCAGGAACACAACAGGCTTTTTTAATATTTGGTGGACAACCCTCTCCACTTGTTGCATTAACTGAAAGCTACGATGGTTCATCATGGACTGAAGTTAATGATCTAAATGCTGGTCGTTATTATGCTACTGGATTTGGAACTCAAACATCAGCCATTTGTGCATCAGGTAATCCTGGAGCAACAGTAAATGTTGAAA
>Ga0181395_1000904_pt1 | contig 12330 bp, 21 predicted proteins | sample 18SPOviralmetaG_FD_130124 | JGI IMG/M metagenome (GOLD analysis project Ga0181395, IMG submission 130124) | Marine viral communities from the oligotrophic San Pedro Time Series (SPOT) site, San Pedro Channel, CA, USA - 18 SPOT_SRF_2010-12-16 | ecosystem: Environmental > Aquatic > Marine > Strait...
CGACCGCCCAATCAAGCGGTGCGGCATCAGGATCGGGCTGATCACCGCAAAGGGGATGTAATCGATGATGTCGTTCTCAAGGACATGCTCTCCGCCGTCCCCTATAGAAAGCACGCGGCGAAGCTCGGCAACGCCGTCCTCGTCAAAGTCTACTTTGATGATGCTTTCATAGACCGGCACTTCGCGCTGTGAAGGATCGGCGTGGTTGTAATCGTTCTGCGCATCAAGGTCTTCAAAGCGCTTGCGGCGCTCCATATCGACCTCTAACTCACCAACGCCCGCGTAAGTCTCAATTTCGTCTTGGTCGTAGCCCATAGAGACCAGCTCGGAGACGGTCATCGTGGTGCGGTGGCAGATGAACCGGCTTTCTTCGAGACTCTTGGCCCTGCGGCTAACAAGGAACTCCTCCGGCGGGACGTTCTCACAGCGGATGCGACCAGATTTGGTCTTGGTCCGGAGCGTGACATCATAATTCAGCACCTCCTCAATCCCCAACTCAGGATCGCCGGCCATCAGCACGCTGGTGTCTTGCTCAACAACCTCAACGTCGGGGTTTGCCAGTAGGAGCGCCAGTTCGCTTTCGTCCAGCCCCTCATAGCTCTGCTGTTTGATCTCGTCCGTCTCGTCCCACGCGACCTTGATCACGCCGACTTTAAAGAGGAGCGAATCCTTGATAAAATTGTAAAGGATACGGTAGTAATCGTTATCGTTTTGCAGAACAAAGTTAACATAATCAGTGGCTTGCTCTGCCTTCTCAACGTCCTCTTCGGTACGCGGGGCAAAGCGGACAACCTTATCGGTGCCTGTAAAAATGCGCATCATTGAGGGCATGATCTGCTCGACCACATCCGCGACCTCTGTGCTTACGACGCTGGACCTACCTTCGACCTCGTTGCCGAAAGGGCGCCCCAAATAATAGTCGAGCGCATCTACACGGTCCTGCGTGTACTCCGTATCAAAATGGTTCAGGCTCTCAGTGATCTCGCGTGAGATCACAGAGCCGAGAGCGTCATTATCCATCATTACTTTTTGCTCCCAGACCGAGACTTTTTGTAGATGTCAGAGTCTGCTTTTCGGGCGCCACCCTTGCCTGAAACATATGAATTTACGCGTCCCATTGCCCAAGCGGACATCGGCACGTTGCGGCTCCCCCCGCCAAGATAAGCGCCTTGCCCACGACGATACACCTTCGCCAGCTCTCCATAGCTGAAGCGGGTGCCTTCAGCCTTTTTTCGCAGAGCGGTTTTTGTTTTTTCGCTTAGAGGTTTTGCTTTTGGCATTTTGCGCTGCCCTCGATTTGCTGACTGCCGCTATGTCTATTTTTTCACCGCGCTTGTACGCGGCTGCTGTCTTTCTTAGCTCGGCGGCTTTGGCTGACCTGTTTTTTGACCCCGCCAGATACTTTTTTGGCAGGCCGGTCTTTTTGTCCTTTGGGACTGACTTGAACCGTCTCGGCATCGCAACCACCAGCTTCCTTGCAGCGCTTAGGCGTCACACAGCCACCGCAGAGGGAGAACTGCGGGGCTGTGCTGACCTTTGGCCTGCGTAAATGTCGAACCAGAATCACGAGCAGTATTTGCCCTTTTTGACATTGCCCGCACGCTTTGAAGACTTCTTGCCCTTCATGTACATCACTTCACCTTTTTCTTTTTGACGGTTTTCGGAGCGGCTTTTGCCGCCTTCTTCACAACCGGCGCCTTCTTCAGCACCGGCTGATAAGACACAACCTCGTTTCCAGATACACATCGGCCACGCAGGGTGCATTTAGCCGGATAGATACAGGGAGCGCATAACTGCATGATCACCACTTCACTTTGTTTGCCCAGAAGGCCGCACTCATCTTGCCTTTGGCGATGTTCTTCGCGTGCCTTGCTTTGAAGCTGCGGCGGCGGGCTTTCTGCGCAGCAGTCTTCGGGCTTTTGCCGGCGCCCATGACGCCCTGCTGCCCAAACCGGATGGTCTTTACCTTGTCGCCCTCTTTCGCCACTACGACGTGGCTCTTGGTCGGATGGCTTGGAGTACGCTTCGGTTTATTGAAACCACTCACCCCTGCCCGATCCAATCTGGGGTCTTTAGGCATCGACCTGTATCTCCTGAATTTCGGTGCTTTTACAGAACGCCTCGAAATCTTCAGCGGACCAGCCATCCTCAAGCGCTGAGTGCGCTGCCGCCCGCAAGCAGGCATAGACCGCAGACTCCATGCTGATATCGGCGGTTACCAACAAGCCGTTGATCTGGGTGGTCAGAAACGCAGTGATCATCGCGATCTCGTCTTCGTTCAAGTCCAGCCGGACCTCAACATCAATCTCACGATTGGGAAACTCGACCACGTTATCCGTCACACAATCCAACCTGTCTGCGGCTTAATCGTGCCGCTGTTATTCCATCGAGACATATGGCCCATCGCTGTGGCGCCCTCATATGCAAACGTCAGGACAAAGCTATCCGCAACATCGGGGCTTCTCTGTCCGCGCCGCTTCATCTCGTCTTTGCTTTCGACCTTCAGCTTGCCGGTAGACTGATATTTGTACCGGATCGACGTGATCTCGGAGATCAGCGTCTCGTCATTCGGCACCTTGCAATCACGCGCCTCGAACCACTCGCGCGCCTTCCAGAACAGCTCATCACGCAGCCGCGTGTACTTGTCCTTCAGGCTCGGAGACTCCGATACCGCCACACTTACCGCCGGCAGCCCCAGCTCGGACAACCGATCCGCTAAACCGCCGCCAACGCCAATCGAATCAATAAATATGCTTTGAGGCCGGAGTGAATAGGGAGTCGCCTCGTACTCCATCATCAAAATACCGGCCAGCGTCATCAGGTCTTTGCCCTGCCACGTTTTGGCCTTCTCCAGCACCACCTGACCCTGCCGCTTTAGGAGCGCCGATCTGTCACCACCGAAGCGGCTAACGTCCACGCCCCAGACAACCGGCGTCGTAGGCGAGGCCTCAATATCGCGCTTCACCGCATCCTCTACGAGGTGCAGAGGAACCAGAACGTCGTCCGATTGCGTAGGGAACTCGCCAGCAACACGGACCCTGTAGGTATTGGACTCCTCGCCGTACTTCTCAGCCATATCCTCGACAAACTTAGGATCGACCGTGTCGGAGTCCGCACAAGACACCTTCATGCAGCGCCACTGCTCTCGATTGCTATGGAAAGCATCGAAAAAGAAGCCCTCTGCACGAGTAGGGTTGCCAGTCAAGACAGTCTTGGCACCTTTTGTAGACATAGCGCCTTCACCAACCTGAAAGACCACATCCGGCACACCGGACGCCTCGTCTACCAAGATCAGCATATTCTCTGAGTGGAAGCCCTGAAGCGCCTCCGGATTCTCTCGCCGGCTTGTACGAAACGCACAAAAGCTATCAGAGCTGCCCACCAAGCTGATCTTGTCAGCCTTGAAGTCGAGCTGCTTCTTAAAGCCTTCATTCATCTTGCGCGCCCACTTGTCAACCTCAGTCCACAAGACATCATTCAACTGATGCGCCGTGTTTGCCGTCGCCACAATCTTCGTCGGATACCGCGTCAACAACCACCAAAGGATCAGCCAGCTCAGAAACGCCGTCTTGCCAATGCCGTGACCGCTGCGGATGCAGACCCGATCTTCCGCCGCAATCGCCCTCAGAGCCTCCGCCTGCCACTCCTGCGGCTCTGCACCAATCACATGGCGCACAAATAGCTCAGGATCGTTCCTAAGCGCTAACAGCGTGTCTTTTAGGTCAGTCAAAGCCCGCCCCAATCCCAGCGCGCTTCTGGGAGATCGCGCGCCTGCCTTTCCGGCTATAGACCTTCCCGCTCCGTACAACGCGAGGCCTATAACGCGGCGTCCTTACAGAACGCGCCGGAAAATTTTTCATGGCGGGACTCCATTCGTCTCCCAGCAACGAAGGGGGGGGGTCAGCGCCGGATTATGGATACAAGCAGCAAAGCGATGATGATCGCCTCGCCGATTGTGATCGGAAAGGTGGTTATCATATGACCTCTCGGGTGCGGAGGATGGGGTTGTGCAAGACCTGCCCCGCCCGCGATCTCAAGGGGGGGGATCACCAGCACACGTCACTCAGGTTTGGCGACACACTGGCGATACATCCCGCTAACCCGCAGGAACCCTACGCTTTCGTCAGGCTACGGACCTGAAACTACTGGATCGTCGGCTTCTTCGCCGCCTCACGCGCGCGTACTGGTAAACGTTGTGCGATAGTACCCTCACCACTCTCTTCGCTTACCTTGCCCTGTACAGCCCTCAGCGCGTCCACATAGCTACTCTCTGCGCTATGCTCATGCTGTATCCGATCACCAAAGCCTTTCGGCGCCATCCGTGCTGCGCTCCACTTCAAGCCATCGATAGCTGCTCTCAGCATTGCGCTATCCTTATACTTCCCCTGCAAGCCAGCCAGACTGATCTCAGCCACCAGCTCACCATAGTAATTCCCGCGCTCTTCCTTTGCCTTCTCGTACTGTGCAGCGAACTCTGGATCGTTCTCAGCCCACTTGATGATCGTCTGCGTTGACGGCATGCCTTCAGCCTTACAAGCCTGTGCAGCGCTGCGTCCGTTGCGGATTGCCTCTAAAAAGCGTCCGACGATCTCAGGAGTCTTTTTGCTTGGATATGCCATTGAACGTTTGTCCGCTTTCCTCGTGTACTGCGTCCTGTCCTGTGAAGTCCTGCCACCGCTTTACGATGACATCGACGTACTTCTCATCAAGCTCTGCTAGATAAGCGTTGCGCCCGCTCTTCTCCGCAGCAATCAGCGTGGAACCAGAGCCACCGAAGACATCAAGCACGATGTCGGCGCCTTTAGTGTTGTTCAGTATCTGGTACTCGATCAGGTCCACCGGCTTCATAGTCGGATGCACATCGTTACGCTTAGGCCGGTCAAAGCGCAGGATAGTCGTCTGCTTACGATCTGACGCCCATAGATGTGCTGCGCCCTTCTTCCATCCGTAAAGACACGGCTCGTGCTTCCAGTGATAGTCCTGCCGGCCCATCACCATCACATCTTTGTCCCAGATCAGGCACTGCCTGACCTCCCAATCGACATCAAAGCAAGCACCTCTGAAGTTGTAGCCTTCGGAGTCAGCGTGCCAGATATAGAACACTGCACCCTGCTTCATGACTGTATCCGCAGTGGCGAAGCTGTCGCATAGGAACTGGCGGAAGCCAGTGTCACTCATCACGTCGTTCTGTATCTTCAGTGCGTCTTTGGTCTTGCCGGTGTAATCCACGTTATATGGCGGATCGGTGAGGAACATATCGGCAAGCTGACCGTTCATCAGCTTCTCTACATCCGTCTGCACCGTTGCATCGCCGCAGATCACCCGATGCCGCCCCAGCACCCATACATCGCCTGTAGCGGTAACAGGTATCGTCGGCAGCTCCGGAGCGTCATCCGCGTCCGTCAGGCCGTCCTCAACCTTATTAGCCTCTGCAAGCAGGCTGTTGATCTCATCTTCACCGAAGCCGGTCAGGTCCAAATTGAACCCTTCGCCCAACAGCTCCTCGACCTCAATAGCCAGCAGCTCCTGATCCCAGCCGGCATTGAGAGCCAGCTTGTTGTCAGCAATCACATAAGCACGCTTTTGCGCGTCGGTCAGATGCCCCAGCGTAATGGTCGGCACTCTATCGGCTCCCAGCCGTTGTGCTGCCATCAAGCGTCCGTGTCCCGCAATGATCGTCCCAGACTCATCGATCAGGATCGGATTGGTCCAGCCAAACTCTTTGATGCTTGCTGCTACCTGCGCAACCTGCTCGTCGCTATGCGTGCGGCTGTTGCGTGCAAAAGGCGTGACCTGAGCGACACTCAGCCACTCAACCTGAATATCATCCACAAAAAAAGCGCCCCTTCGGCGCAATTGTTCACTCTTGCAAAGAAGATATCAGATTCGTCCCCGCATAGCAAGTATGCGCATAATTGCTTGCATTATTTACTGTCAGGCATATTATCAGCATAAATGCTCATGAGGAGGTTTGCATGAAAGAAGACATAAAATTCTGGATAGAGCAGATCGTCACTTCGATCCTGTTCTTTGGCCTGATGGCCCTTTTGTACGTGATTATGGTGCTTGTTTTCCCTGATCCAACACTGTGGAGGTAGGCATGGAACCGGAACTGGCTTTCGAACACTGGCGTGCGCAGTGTGACCTGCTTGTCACCCACCGCTACATGGTCGGCATAGATGACATGCCGGATGCCTGCTGGCGTGATTGGTACGAGGACGGCCTGCGTCCTGTAGAGGCTGTCGACACGGCGGCAGAGGATGTCTGGCATGACGATCTGCCCTGAGTGTGATGGCGACGGACAGCGCTGGTACGAGGTAAAGCGCTATGGCGGCCCGCCCGGTGCTTACAGCCCTTTTGAAGATGTTTTTATGACTTGTGAACGGTGCGATGGCACCGGCGAAGTCCGATGTGAGGAGGAAGATGATGAGTCGTGAAGAAACCATCAAGGAACAGAAATACCAAGCCTTCAGTAAAGGCTTTCATAACATCGTTAAAATGGACAACAAGCGGGACCAATTTGATCTGCTTTTTGCCATGCGGATGAACATTGAAATAGAAAACGATCCGTATTTTGAGCCGGTAAAGATGAAGGTCGACGCTGTTTTAACGTATCAAGGGTTGAGCCTGTTTCAGATGGGCGGCCATGATCTGCGTGATGATGACATTATGGGTTATTGCTCACATTGCATCGACGTGCTGATCGAAGAGATTTCCTATATCCGCTATTGCGGCGGCGATATGGACCGCGTGTTTGAAATCTGGATCAACAAGATCGACGAGATGGAGGAAGAGTTGCATCAGAAGGGAGAAGCATGCTTGCCGCCCCAAGTTCAGGAGAGACGTCGCAAAGCTAAGGACGGCGATCATGCAGACGCTTAAACGCGTCCTCTAGGCTATCCAGAGCCATCCGTAATATTTCGGTCGCAGCCTTCGGGTTGCGGCCATTTCTTTTAGCCCACTCCGGTGCAGAGTAGTCGTACAACACCACATCCTGCACGCAGCCAAACATCTCCGACCCCATCAGCCACTTCAGCTTAAAAAAATCCATCAACGCATTGGCGCCTCTATCGCTTTGAGCGGCGGTGCCTGTCGGCAGTGCGTCTAAGCTGCCTGTTACCTTCTGCGCCTGCCCTGCGGCCCTATAGAGCGCCAGCAACCGCTCGGCAGTAACGTGCTGGTGCGGCTGTATATGCCGGTGCTTCAAATAATAGTCGATCCATAGCTGATCGGTGACCCGCGTCCGCTTCTTGCCTGCCTTAGCCGTCTCGACCTTTTCGACGGTATGGTGCTGGAGAAACTCATCCGTAGGTGTGAGTTGGTTTGGGTCGCTCATCAATCCACCCTTTCTTCAGGACGTAGTGCCAGAGATGCGGGACGTACTGGAGCGTGCGGTTCCGCATCATTTCGTTCTGCATGATCTCCCGCTCAAATTCCTCTTTGCTTTCCGGCAGCCAATTGCGTGAGCCAACCGGCGGCTTCAAACTTGTGGCCTCCTCCGTTAAATCGTCATCCCAGCGGCCCTGCTGTAACCACGTCGTCGGATGCACAATGAAGCGGGCAGGCGTGCCATCCGCCTTCACCTTCTTCGCATATCGCACTATCCCCTGCTTCAGCGTGTCAGCATCAACGTTCTTGCGCGCTACTTTGAAGGCTTCCAATGCTGCCTTCTTCCCCACCTTCTTCGGGACAGCCCCCCAGAAGTCTTCAAATGCAGATTTGATGGAGTCTTTTTGTTCACTATCGTTAATTACTGTTTGGGGGACATCTGGTGTCATGACCCCCATGACATCTGATGTCATGACCCCCATGACACCGGTGTCATGATGACAGGATGTCATGGTAGGCAAATAATACTGATTTGTCTGGCTCGGACTCCGAACCGTTGCGACCAGTTTCATCTCTTCCAGCATGGCTATTTTCCGGCTGACGGTACGGCGGGTGCAATCCGCCATATCAGCTAGCCGCTCAACCGAAGGCCATGCATAGCCACGATCCTCGTTGTATTTATCTGCAATTCCAATGAGGACCAGCTTGGCTGTCGGGTCGGACAGCTTTTGTCTAAATGCCCACTCAATCGCTTTGATGCTCATTTAAGTCTCCCAGTTTCAATAATGCATCCTTCGGTATAAAAAAAGCCGGCCCGTGCCCGCCGTGATCCTGTAGCCACTCCTTTCGTTTTGCGTCCTCCGATTTGATCCAACCCCAGACCCGATAGTCCGGAGACCTACCTGTAACCAATATGAACACCCGACCATTAGGATCGGTGTCGCGTATGATCAAGTCGTGTTCGTGGTTCAGCCGCGTCCTTACCTCCCAGCCGGTAGAGTCAAGATCGCCCTGCCGTTTGAAGGTGTTGATTGAGCCGCCCCAATATTTGCCCATTGCCTTAGCCACAGCGACCTCACCGCAGGCGCCTTCGATATGGTTCTGCCAATGGTGCAGGTTGCCCATCTTGCTTTCATAGCCGCGCTTCAGGGCCGCAATATGACGCAAGCAGGCGGCGTTTGACGCCATCGCCAGCTCGTAGTCGGTAAGCGTGATCTCAATCATTTGACGGTCCCATGCTCCGACAGGCCGGAGCGCTTATGTTTGAAGTCATTGAGGTTTGCGCAGCGGAGGCAGATGCGGTGGCCGGCGTGGTAGCTTTCAAACATCCGCCCGCAATGCAGGCATCGGCGCTGTCTTGTGCGGTGATCTTTTCTGGCATAATGGCTGCCATTAGGAGGGGGGCTGGCCATCGTGTTTTCCCGCCAGCAAATCAAAAAAGTCGCCCATATCGAGGACGACCAACTCTCTCTTATTGTCAGCCTTGATAACGAGCGCGTCGTTATCGGCCATCCAATCATAAATTTGCTTGAAGCCGGCGGCTCGGCACTTTACCTCAAGCACCCAATCCTCACCGCTTTTGCCTTTGACGACGACGTCTCCTTTGATGCTTGCCCCTCCGGACAGCGGGACACGGTAAGCTGCCACGCCGTGATCGAGGGCCTTCAGCCTGACATTGTTTTCTGTCCGGTAGCCCTTATCGCGCTGGCTCTTTCCCATCAGCCAAAAACGACCTTCTTAACGCTCTGCCAAAATGAGGCAGGCTCCGAAATCGCTGGCTGATCACCGCGCCGTTTCGCATGAATCTTTTTCAACAAAGCAGAGTGAGCAGCACGGCGCTCTGGCGACCACTTAACACGACGTCGGTCAATTTTCTTTTGCATTATCTATTGCTCCTTGCACGATCCAATCTTCGACAGAAACTTCGCCTTTACTGAGTGCGTGTATTTGCATGATGCGCCGGCCTGATGGGACGGATCGTCCGTAAATCCATTTATGCACCGTCGCCTGACAAACCCCGCAGGCCTTTGCGAAGTCGCTCTGTGACATCTGCTGGGACACTAAATATTGATTAAGTTTCATCGGAAGCCACAACATGCGGTTGGTTACTATAGCGCATATTTGCTCATCTATGAGCTTACGTCAACCGTGACAATTAAATAACTAGCAATTCTGCGTGTTTAGGCGCACTTATATATGCGTAGTAGTAAAGAAAGGAGAATTTGCTATGAATATCAAAATTAACTGCGTCTTCCTCGATTGGTGGTTTTCGGGATTGGAGCCGCCTCGTAGGCCGAATAGTTTCAAGATCAAGCGTTGGTGGAACAAAAAACTGGCGTGCGTTGGCGCAGCTTCGCCGCCTGTTAGGAGATGTCATGGAATATCCTAACAACTTAAGACGGCTGCGCGATGCGCGTCGTTTGACCCAAGCCGACGTCGCTGAAGCACTCGGCATCAATCAGGCTGAATATAGCCGCATAGAGAAAGGCCGACGAAGGGTCGGCACGCACTTAGAGAAGCTGGCAGAGATACTTGCCTGCGAAGACGCTGAGATACTAGCGCCGGATCAATACAGCGGCGCGGTAGAACAGCCGCACGACATACCGCTCTATGCCCTGCCAGAGATCGACGGAGAGAGCATCCGCTTCGATCTAGCTATGACCAGCCGGCTGCCAAAGCCGGCCTGCACGGTAGGGCTACGCTCATTTGCAATGCTATGTAACGGCAACGTGATGGCACCGCGTATCCATCACGGCGACTTTGTATATGCCGACCCAGACGAGCCTTTGCGGGACAATGATCTGTGCGTTCTGACGCTTATGCGTGGCAACAGGGAGGTGGGTATCATCCGGCAGAGCTGCGGCGAGGATGTATGGCTGCGGCTGGATACGGACAGCGAGGAGAGCTTTGGGAAGGAGCTGAAGCTCGTGGCGCCTATTATGGGTCTGCGCTTCGCTAGATAGCAAATATAAGCATATATGCTTGCAACTAGCTATGCCCTCATGTAAAAGGGGGGCATGGCTTCTTCATATTTTGAACAGTTTGGTGTGTCGGGGAAGTCGCTAGAAGAGCGGCGCAACACCATCGGTGGCTCCGACATGAATATTATCGCAGGCGGTGACGCGGCGATGATTAACAAGCTCTACGACGAAAAGGTGACCGGCGAGCGCGAAGACCTCACGATGGTCTGGCCTATTATCATGGGCAACGTCACAGAGGACGCAAATACCGAGTGGACCGAGTATAAGCAGGGCATTGAGATCGTAGACCGCCAGCGGATTATACGCGGCGTCAAACACCCCTTCATGAGATGCACCCTCGACGGCGCCGTGCGTAAGTACCGCAACCGCGCTGCCGTCTTTGATGCAAAGTTTACGCTGGGCCGCCCGCTGCGCGGCGAGGAGTGGTCAGACGTTATCCCACGCCTGATAGCTAAATACACCCCACAGCTACATTGGAACGGCTACCTGCTGCAAGAAGCGGACGGCAAGAAGGTGGACTTCGGTCTGCTGTCGATCCTGCGCGCTGGTAACGAGCCATCCTTTCACGAGATCAAGCTAGATCACGCCTATACAGAGCATCTGATAGGGCTGGCGCAGTACTTCATGGGCTGCATAGAGCTTGGCACCCCACCAGAAGAGATTGCCGCACACGAGCCTCCCACGCCGGTTGAGGAGCGTGTTCCGGTAGACATGACAGAGACCACCCACGATCCGCACTGGAAAGAGTGGGCTGGTATCTGGGCGCAGACTGTAGGCGCTGCGGACTCCTGTAAAAAAGCTGAAGCGGAGCTGAAGAAGCTCGTCCCAAAAAGCGCCAGCGAGGCCTACGGACACGGCATACGAATCCGTGTCGCAAAAAACAACGCCAAGAAAATAGAGGTGATCAAATGAGTGAATTGGCGAAATCTCTTGCCGAGTGGCAGGCCGGAAATCCTGCGGCGGCAATGAGCGGTAAAAATCCGCATTTCAAGAGCAGGTTTAGCACGTTGCAAGACATCGTTGACTGCGCTCGTAGCGCAACCGCTCACGGCATCTGCTTCACGCAAGAGGTGGACTTTGAGACGGATAACGAAAGGCCGCATATGTACGTGCGGACTGTTATGCACCACGTGTCAGGCGAAAAGCGTGAGAGCCGCTGCCCAATAATAACGCGCGAGGCCAGCGACCCGCAAAAGATGGGATCGGCTATTACCTACGCAAAACGTTACGGACTTCAAGCCATCTTCGGCATCCCAGCGGATGAGGATGACGACGGTAACAAAGCGAATGAAGCGCCAAAGCGGGTGACTCCCCGCCCTGCAAGCGCTCCCTCTGCTGGGGCATCCTCCCCCCCAGCGGAGGTGCCATTAGAGCAGGAGCTGGCTATGGCAAAAGACCAAAAGGCACTCCTCGCTCTATTTAATCGGGTCAAACCAACCGACCCACAAACCATCAAACTGTTCAGTGATCGTAAAGGAGAGCTTAGTGGATAAGGATATGAGCGGTGCGTTGTTCCCAAATGACAAAGGGGACAACCCAAGCCGTCCTGATTGGCGCGGTAGCGTCGTGATCAACGGCGTCAAATACAGCCTGTCAGGCTGGGATAACACCAGCAAGAAGGGCGATCCGTACAAAGGGCTGATCGTTAGTGAATGGCGAGACAAGCGGGAAGAAGAACCGCAGGCCGCTGAAAACTCAGACGACCAAAAGACGGACTCGGAGCTTCTGGATGAAATCCCCTTCTGATCTGGGAGACACCAGTTTCAATGACGACTGGATCAAAAAAACAGGTGAGGACAGCCACCCTGTCCTTGCCATCCCTTACGACGAGGGGTTGCTGCTAGTCATCGGTAGCACACAAAAGTTTTTGCATTTAGAGGCCCAGCAACAAATAGAGCTGGGGCTTAGGATTATAGAGCGGGCTAACAGGAGGAGAGATGTACCAGCAAGTGTGGAGTCACCACCGGAACTGTGACTTTTGTGGCGCGCTCACCAGAGGGCGCCGTTTTGATTCGGAGCC
>Ga0181395_1000909_pt1 | contig 12255 bp, 8 predicted proteins | sample 18SPOviralmetaG_FD_130124 | JGI IMG/M metagenome (GOLD analysis project Ga0181395, IMG submission 130124) | Marine viral communities from the oligotrophic San Pedro Time Series (SPOT) site, San Pedro Channel, CA, USA - 18 SPOT_SRF_2010-12-16 | ecosystem: Environmental > Aquatic > Marine > Strait...
AAGAGCAATGAACCAAGCAGTAGGAGGAGGTGGTGTTGCTGGTGAAAGTGAAGGTGATAGACAAGCAAGAATAAGAGGAGAAAGATTAACCGAATCTCAATATGATAGTGGTGGTCCAAGAGTAGGTAGAGGTAATGAAGGTATAATATCACAAGCAGATATGGATAGAGAATATCCACGAAGAGTAAGACCAGCATTAGGAACAACAGCACGACAAGCAGAAACAGCACAAACAGTTCAAAGAACCGACGAATATAAAAGAACTTGGGCAGCACTGGGAACTACTATACGAAGTATGAATTTAAATGAAAGAGTTATACGAAAAATTGAAGGAACTGGTGGGTTAGAAGGCGAACAACAAAGAAGTGTTAGACAAAGTGCTATTAATTATAGAGATACAAGGAGATATATTGAAGAAAACCAAGACTTAATAAATAGAGATTGGGGACAAATGGCGGTGAATAATGGGCAATTAGTAGGAACTGGTGGTAATTTTGGAGGTTATTTTTTTGACGCTGAAAAAAATTTTGAGAAAGGTGATTACGCTACACAACTTGCTGCTGATGTTGCTGCTGGTAAAAATGTAGTTCAAGTTTATAGTAATGGTATGAATTTAGTAGATATGGGAACTACTGACGCATTAGAAAGTGAATATTATGCTGGTAGTCAATATGGACCATATTTAGGTGAAATAGCAAGTATAGTAAGAGCAGAACAAGTAGATAAAACAGTTTATTACGCTCATACTAAAGGGGGAAATTATGTTGAAGGTATAGGTTTAGACAGATACAATCCAAATATAGATACTCAAGCAATTAAAAAGGGCAATTTAAAGATTAGTGATTTACAAGACCCTTTCCCTTATGGTGGAGAAGGTTATGAAAGCGGTAGTATTTTTAGTAGAGTTGATATTGATTTACCAAATCTTAATGTTGTTAGTATTAAAGGCACAAATATAAAAGCACAAATACAAGACCCCAATTTTGACGGTGTTTTATTACATACAAGTAGTAAAACTGGAGGTCCAAGTGGTTTAAGAAGGGGAGGATATGTAGGAACTGATAGTAGGTTATATACACCAAAAAAGAAAGGAAAACCACCAGTAGAAGTTGCTAAAAGTGTAAGAGAAGGTGAAATTGCTAGTTCTCGATTAATTGGTTCTGCTAAACAAGAAGAATTAGCAAAGAGAGGTCAAAGGAAAAAACAAACTAAATATTTATATGGTTTTCAAAGAATAAAACCAATTACTACTTTAAGACCTTTTGATAAAAAAAAGAAAAAAAGAAATAATTAAATCTTCGTGAAATTCGTGAAATTCGTGTAAATTTTAAAATCCTTTCAAAAAAAAATGAGGAGGAGAAAAAAACACACGAAAAACACGAAAAACACGAATGAGTAGATTTAATATATTATTTTTCTTACATAATTATAATTATAATGTCTAATACCTTTTATATAGACGCTAATAGACAAAACAGTTCAGTGAAGAGTGAGAATAACAACGAATGGACATATAAACTATCTAACAATATACAAATACCACCACAAAGTGAAATAGGTATAGAACAAGTATTTATACATAAACAAGGTATTAGCGGTGCTACTATCGAAATAGACGAAGATATTACAGAAACCTTATATTTTAGTGTTTATGTTAGTGATAGTCCCCATTTTGTTCCTCGTGCTACTGGAAATTATGATAATAGAGGAATTGCTCAAATATCAAGAGGTAATACGATGATTCCTTCTTTCTTTCCATTTGGGATTATTAATAATAGAGCAATATATAATCCAGCAACCGCAAGTGATGGTGGTGATAGTCCTTATTTTGGACAAGAAGCAAGTATGGATAGAATACAACAATCTGGAGGATTAAATCATAATGGAAGTAAATACTATGGATATACAAACCCAGCACAAAGAATAGCGTTATTTGAAGACGACGGAGGAGGAGCAGTAGGAAAAGGTAATAACCCAAGAATGAATGGTTCTCAATTCCAAAATATAAATGACCCCTTAATTACTGGTTATAGTGAATGTCCTATGATGGCGATAGAAATAGACCAAACTTCCCCACATTATACTGATGATGGAGAACTTGATTTCGGTTTAGCAATAGGACTAAGAGGAAGAGGAACACAAAAATCAGTAGCAGACGACGACCCAAATACAAGACTAGGAGACCCTAGATTTAAACCTTATGTAAAATCAGTTGATATTGTTATTAAAAAGGGTGTTTATAGTATTGGTGAAATATCCACTTTAATAGAAAATCAAATTAATGGTAAATATGTTAATGTTAAGAATGACGATTTATATACAGACACAATCATAGAAAAGGTTAATTCACAAACCTATGAAGGAACATTGGAAACCGAAGGTATTTATACAAAAGCACAACCATTAGATAGATTTTCATTACTAAAATCTCGTATTAATAATTTTTCACCAGCAACTGATTTTAGTGCTGGTCCAGATATGGGAACAAATGCTAGTAAAAACTTTCAATATCCAAATGCTGAATTAAGTGCTATTTTTAGTCAAGACAGATTTTTCCAAATTGTAGTTCAAAATGGTAAAGAAGAAGTAGGTTCTTATAATGAACCAGCAGATATGTTTAAACACCATAATCCAAGTGGATTAAATGGATTACATTACGCACAATTTAATGATAATTATGGAATGCCTTTCTATCCAGACGACCAATTAACCCCAATTAATTATTTTTCAACAAGTGGGAGCACTTCAGCAGACGCTACGGCAAATGTCCCTAAATATGCTTTAGCGTATAATCAAATACCAGTGGGCGGAACTTCTACTGGGTATGACGCAGAATTACCAGAAAAAACACAATCAATAGGAACACACAAAGGAAGAGCACCAGTTATACCTACTGAAAAACAATTATTCTATATACCAGTTCATTATTACAATCAATTGATTAAAATGTGGATACACGAAGATTTTGAAATGGTGGATTTTTCTACTGTTAGAGAAGGACAAGCACATATTAATTCTTATTTAGTAGAAACTGATAATTGGACAGTTAATACAAGGAGAATGTTTAGATATGGTTTTCAAACACGGTGTAATTCCTATGGTTCAAGTGTTGCTCCTCCTAATGGAATTGATATGAATGATAATGATAATTTTATTGGATTACATTATTTTGGTAAAGTCAATGCTATACCAGATTTTATACAAACTGGTAAAAAGAGTAGTTCAACCCATAAATATCCAACTGGTAGTGAAGAATTATGTGGTGTAGAAACTACACCTTCAAATTATCAATATGATATAATGAAAGACGGTTATTTTGTAGGAACGCCAGATTTTTCTTTTTCCTACGATACAGACCAATCCTCATTTACTATAAAAGGACTTCACCAATCAAGTAGAGTTAGTAGTTGTGATATGAATGGAAACCCTATGACTAGTGAAGGTGAAAGTGCTGTATTTCTTAAAAGACCGACTGATTTTTTAGAAATTATGTTAGAAAATCCTTCAAGAACAGAACAAACTATCAGTGAATTTGGAAATCCACTAAATCAAGAACAACAAAAATATGTAGATAGGTTTAATACAAATGGAGGTAAAGACGGATTCATTACTAAAATCAAATCAGTATTAAATAATAATGAGGATAGAGTAGGTGGAGTAGCAGTTTATAACTGGGCATATCAAACAGCATTAAAATATGGAGATATAGACCCTAAAACATTTAAAAAGATAAATCCAGCAAACGGAGAAGAATATAAACCATATAATGATAATTATACACATTTATGGAAATATAAAGATTTTTTTTCAAGTGAAGAATTAGCGAGACAAACTTGGGAAAAAACATTATGGTTTAAATTAGGTTTTACATATGATAATTTACAAAATGAAGAAGGTTGGGAAAAAGTATCTTATTATGATTTACCAGTTGATAAATATAACAATAAACCAACAGAAACAGCATTAGCAACTGGGGACTTTACAACTATAACTGCTAGTAGAAGGGAAAATACTTATTATGAAGCAAGAAACAAAATGTATTTTAAAAATGAAGATTTTAGAATATATGGAAAAACAACTAAAGGCGAAGTTGATTTAAGTAGTATTCCAAGTATATCAACGACTTTTAATAATTTACAATATTCTTATGCTGAAAGACCAGTAAGTGGGCAAGTAGTCGAAAGTGGAAAAAGTGCTGGAACTATTAAACAGATAATTAGACAGTATAATAATATGTCGGTTTCTAAACCATATTATGGATACACGCAAAATTTAATAACATATGGAAATGCTGGAGGAACTAATAACAATTACCACGACCCAGTATCTGTATCTTTATTACAAAATAAAATAAGTGATAATCGACCAGATTTAGTTGGTGCTTTTGATTTATCATATTCATTTGATAATTCATTTTATTTAGGTAAAACAAGAACACCTATATTAACTGGTAGTAAAACTCTTATTGCTAGTAAATTACCTAGACTTTCTAATCAAGGTTATTATTTAATAACAAGTGATATAGTCGATAATTACCAAGACGATTTAAAACAAGGGCAACCATTACCATTATTAGGAATAGTTCCTATTAGTAATTTAAGTAATCAAGATTTTATAGTTGGTGATAGTGATATAGTCCATACTACACAACAAGCAAAAAATATTAATTCTATTAAGATAAAAATATTAAATCCAGATTTAACTAGTCCTATATTACAAGAAAATAGTAGTGTTGTATTAAAAATATCAACACCTTTACCACAAAATACTCCTATGAATGGTAAAAATCAAAAGCAAAATGACCCTAATGATAATAATACAACCAGCGGAAGAAACTAAGCGAAGCAATACCGACGAAGTCATAAAATATTTTCTCATATCATTATATAATATGGCGGAAATACCACGACCAACATTTGGACCAAATTTACAACCTCCTTCACTTCAAGCAGTTTTACAATCATATAGGGATGTAGCGTTAGAAGATAAAACATATCCAGATACACAACAAGCAGATGTTCCTAAAGTAAAAAAACAACAACCAGCATTTAGTCAATTAAGTTCATATGGAGCAGAAGGATTACCACCAGAATTATGGGCATTAGTTCATAGTCAAAAGGACGCTATGGAAGCAGCACCCCCACCTAATGTTTGGACTGATAATTTTTTATCAAAACCAGAAGAAGAAAGAAACAATTTATTAATGAATTATAATACAAGTATGGCGAATTTTAAGTATTTAGAAAGTCAAATAGAATTCTTACCAGACTGGGCAGATAATATACGAGTAGAAGCAGAAGAAAATAATGACGAAATGACTGGTTTTGGAATACCCTTTTTTAATTTTAGACAAGGAACTAGAGACCACGCTATTAATATATGGGAGGACGGACAAGAAGCAGATACACACGCACACCCACGAGCAAGGGCATTACATAATGGAATAACTGGTTTATTCGATACATTACCAGACCACGACGATTTTTTTATGGGATTAGGAGCAACAGAAGCACAAGCAGACGAAATACTGGACGGAATACACGACGAACAAGCAGAAAGAGAAAGGTATGACGGAGGAATGGGATACTATAGAGAAGATAATTGGAGAACATTAGATACTCACCCACATAGGGATTTTATGATGGACGAATTAGTAGAACAAGATAGAGTAAGATATGATAGTGATGATGGAGAATATGTAGATGGAGATGATGAAGATGGATTAATGGAAGCATTAACAAATAGAGATTATTTTGGTTATTCTACAAATGAAGAGGCAATGTTGGAATATTACGAAGAAATAGAAGAAGCATTAGCAGATATAAATACAGAAAGAGATAGAATTACAAGTGCTTTAAATCCAAGCAACCCCTCACAATTTGAAGACGAAGAATACGACACTGAAGACGATAACGAACCAGAGAGAGCAGAAGAAGATTTAATTAAGTTTAGAGGTATAATAAAACAACAAGGGACTTTAACTGATAGAATTAAAGCAAGAGAAAGTAGAGGACCAATTGAAGCACCAAAGCAAATTCAAATAAGAAGGTCAAGAGGACCAAAAAAACGACCTACTGGAAAAGTTAGACATAGAAATAGGTATTTAGAAAGAGCAAGAGTTATGTATGAAGAAAATAAAGAACTAATGGAAAAGAGAAAAACTAAACCATTATTGAATCCGTAGCAGTTTGAAAAAAAAAAATTGATTTTTATAATTAGTTAAAAAGAAAATTACAATGTGTAAATACCACCAAACTAAATTAATTATGTCTAAAAAAAAGGTAGAAATTGTTAAACCAAACCACGAAGAATTAGTAAAAGAATTAAACGATTTAAAAATTAAACACGAAGAACTATTAAGTATGAAAGCAAGAATTAATGCTGGACACCAAAAATTTTATAATAAAAAGTTCGTAGTAAGGGATACTATGACGGAAGGTGAAAAAGAGATTATCATCCAAAATAAATATCATAGGAATTCATTAGCAAGGGCACGATATATTCGTAGTCCAGAACAACAGAGAAAAGCAAAAGAACGAGCAACTCAACGATATATAGATAGATTAAGCGACGAGGAAAGAATTAGGTATTATAAGAGGAAGAGAGCAAGGGAACTTGCGAAAAGTAGCAGTCTCGACAGTATAGCATAGGTGTCCCCTTATAATCATATTGAAAAACTCTATCTTTCCCACATTGAATACAATTAACACAACTACCACCACAACAATCATTACACCAATAGTTTCTTGCTGGGTTTTTGTAATTGGTCTTTCTATTAACTCGGTATTTCTTACAACTAACGCATTGTTTGTGTGTAATTTTTCTTTTTCCTTTTTCAATATCTTTACACCATACAGACATTTTATCTTTTAAATTGTCTATACCCTCAACTTCCTTTATGAACTTTAATGTTCCTTCTATACAATCACTTCCTAATATCATATAATCCCATTCTTTACATTTATATTTCATTATTGCTAAATTATGTATATGAGGTTTTCCACATACACATTGGAAGTAATCCTCGCCGTCTCTATTAACTATGTTGTATGGACATATATTACCTAAATGTTGAAAATTACTAGGTTTAGGGCATTTTTCATAATCTACATATTCCATATCTAATAATACACCCCATCCATTATTACCAGTAAGACACCTCAACCCTCTTATAAGTTTTGTATATAGTTTTTTAGTAGCATTCAATACTTTTTCTTTTTCGCTTTGGAATGAAAAGTTTTCCATTTAAATGAATATACTATCATACCTTTAAATATATTTTTAACACGAAAAATATTTGATTTTAATATCGAAAAAAAAAAATTGATTTAAAAATTATTCGTTTTAATTAATTAAATATGACCAATTACAACAATGCTGACGAATTATATGACGCTTTATTAAAGCAGACTAAAATTGATAGAGTTGCTAAGTATTTCAAGAAGAGAGGATATACTGATAAGGAACTCACTAGTGAAAAGGGTATGAACTTTGTTCATACTACTATACACGGAAAAGCACCTTCCTATACTACTCGTAGTGGTATGGATTACGGTTTCAATGTATGGAATGCTGAGGAAGTAAGACACCATACTAAATTTTTAGAGGAGACGGAATATGAATATGGTAATGATAAACTAATTGATAAGTGTAATGACTTTATTGTCCTACCTAATAATTATAAAAGACAAAAACACGAAGATGATTTCTATACTTGTTGTGTCGATGTCGATAGTAAAGAAGAACTATATAGATTATATAAAAATGGGTTTCCAGTGTTCGAGACACCATTTACATTATCACGAAATAAACAATTACCACACTTTTGGATTAAGACAGATAGTAGATATGAAAGAATGTTAGGTAAAAGTTATAAGAATGAGAAGGGTGAGACAGAACCACGAGAAATTGACTTCCTATTTGATTACATATATGAACGCAAGAGAAATATTGTATATGGTGCTGATAAGGATACAGACCTACCATATATCGAATATCATAAACTATGGGAATATGCTGACCTTGAAGCAGAATACTTTAAAACAGTATATTACGAAGATTTACGAGAAGGCACTAAACCTAAGAAACAAGCAACTAGACAAGCACCAGCAAAATTCGTGAAGGATACAGATATTGATTTGAATGGTATGAGAATGAAACCAAGTTGGGAAACTATACCATACAAACCATTAGCAGTATTACTTAATGGATTAGACCCTAACAAACACGACGATATGAAATCTTGGTATAAGATTACTAGGTCGTTAATATGTATGATTGGTGAGAATGATAATCCTAATAATATACTAGACCTTGCTATTCAGTTTTGGAGACGCAGTGATAAGTATAAACGAGAATGGGACTTAGAGAATACAAAACTATTCATTAGGTTTCTTAATGACGGCACTTATAAAGAATTCAAGAATGGTCATAGAACGGCAGCACAATATCTATATGACTTAATAGAAGAAGAGAATAAAGATTTATGGAAGGAGTTATGTTTTTTAGGACACCGAGACATAGATAAAGGAGAATTCAAAAAGTTGAATTTTGGTGAAGCAACAAAAGCATTTAATAAACGAGTATGTTATTTAGGTGGTGGCGTTAATATGTTTGCTGAGTATAACCTCACTACACACCAATACATATATATGAAAGAACAAGACTTAATAAAGAAGTATAGGAATTTATATTATTTATCTGTTGCTGAAATATACAATAAGAAAACTGGTGAGAAGACAGAAGAAGAAGGGAAAGAAAAATTTATTATTCATTGGTTGGATAATGAATATAGAAAAGAATATGATGGCGGTGCTTGTTTTAAACCACCTCCTACTCAACCTCACTTCAATGAGTTCAACTTATTTACTGGTTTCAACCTTGATAAGATTACTGACTTCGACGAAGAGATTAATGCTATGAGTGAAGAAGAACTAAAGGAAGAGTTAGACTTTGTATTCAAGCACCTTAGATATTTGAGTGGTGAAGACCAAACAGAGAAAGTATTTGACTACCAACTTAAATACATTGCTCATATGTTGAAGTTTCCTCATATTCTACCGAGAGTTGCTTTAGTATGGATAAGCGTTCCAGCGTGTGGTAAAAACCAAATGTTGAACTTCCTAAGCAATATAATGGGCGACCAATACTATTATAGTAGTGCTAGTAGTAAAGAAGTGTTAGGTGATTTCAATGCGTGTGTTCGTGGTAAAATCCTATTAAATCTCAATGAGTTCAAGGACGGACACCGCAATATGGAATCCTTAAAAGAAATCATTACAGAGATTAAGTTAGATATTCGAGAGAAGTGTAAGAACAATATGATGATAGAGAATTGCTGTAGAATTGTTATATCTACTAATCTCAAAAATCCATTCAAGTTAGAGTTTATGAATAGACGGTTTATGGTTATGAGGTGTAATCCCATTACTGCCTCAGCAGAATTCAAGAAGAATAACTATGGAGGTAAATTACATAAGACCTTCTCCAATGTAAGAACGCAAAAAATGTTCTTACGATATTGTAGAGAGTTTGTAGGGGTTCATAAAGACCATAACTTCGAGACCAGTATTATTAAGACTGCTGAGTATAGACAATTACAATCTCGTAATATTCCATATATCATTAGGTTCTGTAGATATTGGTATAATAAGATTGTTGAGACTAAAGATAAGGTATTTAGTGGTAAGTTCAAACGAAAACAACTATTCACTTTATTCCAAACCTTCTTAGAAGAGGAGAACGAGAAACTAACTGATATTACAGAGACTGGATTTATCAATGACTTAGAACACCACCTTATTAAGAAGAGCGGTGATATGTCCTATATGTCCGCCAATCCACAAGCATTCATAGCACTAGGTAAAACAAATCAAAAAGTATATACAATGGATACTAATAAGACTAAGTCATACTTCGACTTAGAGGGTATTGACTACATAGGAGCAAATACTACTGAATTCTTAGAGACAGATAGTGAAGATAGTGAAAGTGATTTAGATACTGACGACGACGAATGAATAATCGTGAAATTCGTGAAATTCGAATGATTTTTAAAATCCTTCCAAAAAAAAATGAGGAGTAGAAAAAAACACACGAAAAACACGAAAAACACGAAGATTACAATTTAATGATTTTACTATCTAAGTTCAATCCATTACATAACCACATAGTATCAAACCAACAACCCTTAGTCATTTTTTTATTTTTCAAGAAGTTATATCTACCACTAGGTATTATAAATTGAAGGTCATCGAAATACTTTTTAATCCATTTACTACCTAATGCGTCTATAGGCATTAATAATATAAAAGGTTTGTTTAATGATAGAGCAAGTTTAACACATTTCTCTTTCATACTAAATGGAATATTAGAAATCATTATATCAAATTCTGGATGTTCTCTGTTGAATGCGTCTTTCTTCTCATTAATACAAGTCTTACCAAGTTCTTCCCATTCTTTAACCACTTGTCCCTTACAGTAAAAGGGGTCATAAATAATATCAAAACTACCAATATAAGGTAGTAAATCATTGAGCACTTGTTTAGGGGATTCATAGTCGTCGTCTTTGAATTCAATAGCATTGCCTTTATAGTTTAATCTACTATTTTCCATATAAAATAAAAAAATGTATTAATCTTATTATTAGAACTCGTAAGCATAGCAATCAATATACAACCTCCTCACCTTCTAATACCTCTATAGTAATATCCATATCTATTGGTCTCAATATACTTAACGCCTTACTTCCTTTATTACTACTTGCTCGAGTTAATCCCTCGCTCTCTCTAATCTCCATTAAGTCCTTATAACTCCTTATATCACCTCCAAAATCCCAACCGAATTCGTCGTATATAGTAAAGTAGTCTTTATACAGTTTCATAGGTAATTCCTCATTATAAAAGAAATGTCCAAAAGAACCAAGATAATAATATAGTGAATTACATTCCTCGTCAGTCTCCCAATGTCCCATTCTCTTTAACTCATTAATAAAACTATTAGTATGTCTCCAAGTCTCTTCCTTAGTTTTCATATTATCTCTAATCTCCATTAGATATACATATACATTGATTTTATCCCATAGTTCAGTTGGTATATATGGTAGTTCATTATTTAGTATAGTAATTGATAGGTTGTTTCCGTTAGTAGTCATATCTACCCAATCCCAACCGAAATCCAAAAAATCAATTTTTTTTTTTCGTGTCGGTTTTTAAGAATACTTATAGACTAAATCCGCTGGGATTGGATTTCAATATAAAAAGTAAAAAAGTGTATATTAAAGTTGTCTAAAATCAATCCCAGCAGATTTATTGGTAATCACTCTCCTCCCATATAATATCCCCTCCGTATTTGTATAGAGCACTAACATAGTCTTTCGAATTCTTAGTATTGATTTTACTAGAGCATTTAAATCCATAGTCTTCTTTCCATATTCTTTTAAGTTCTTTTAGAGGTGTATGAATACTAATATCCATAAGCATTTTACTATCACTATTAAAACCTTTTTCACAACTACGAGACCTACGAAATCTATACATAGTAGTTTTGTCTCCATAAAATACTTGTCTATTATGGTATGTTGGTAGTCCTCTATTATAATGAGTTATAGTTTTATCATAATCGTCGGTTGCTTTTTTACCCCATACACTTCCTTTTCTTGCTACGAAGTTGTCGGCATAATAAGTCCCACCATTATTCCTAGTTCCGTGCTCACCCCTATAAGTAGGTGGTCGGTCTAAGTATGGTATTTTATTAAACCACTCACTAAATCTAAATTCACTTGCTGATATTAAATCATTAAGTTCTTGCTCTATTTTCTGTTGCTTCATCCTCAACTCTTTAGTAATACCTTTTGCTTTATCTTGTCTTCTTTGTTCATATATATTTTTCCATATATTAACTCTTGGTATAGTAAGTCTATCTATATATTCTTGCTGTAATTTATATATATTAATATCGTGTAATAGTTTTAGTATTTTATCCTCTATATCTTTTGGTAGTAGTCCCCAAAAGTATTCTCCATCATAATCACTACATAATGTAGGTTGATTAATTGCTAGTGCGATTTTCATTTGTTTTTGTTGTTTGGTTTCTTTATTGGTCATAATTACCCAATTCCAACCGAAATCCAAAAAATCAATTTTTTTTTTTTTCGTTTCGAGTTTTATTGAATAATATAGACTAAATCTGCTGGGATTGGATTTCAATATAAAAAGTAAAAAAGTGTATATTAAAGTTGTCTAAAATCAATCCTTC
>Ga0181395_1000911_pt1 | contig 12244 bp, 8 predicted proteins | sample 18SPOviralmetaG_FD_130124 | JGI IMG/M metagenome (GOLD analysis project Ga0181395, IMG submission 130124) | Marine viral communities from the oligotrophic San Pedro Time Series (SPOT) site, San Pedro Channel, CA, USA - 18 SPOT_SRF_2010-12-16 | ecosystem: Environmental > Aquatic > Marine > Strait...
CGGTGCTGTCGGCTGGCACGGGGAAGCGTATTCCTACCTCAACTCATATGAGGCTGAAACCAGCGTTGGCGCTGATGTTCACTTCGCAGGATTAGGTGCGTGGCACCCACTTTTGGGTTTCAGTCCATACGGCGCTGCAGAGACTTGTCTTACTGGAGGTGCGCCTACGGGGGCTACAGAGAACCCAGCGGCTACCTTTGTCCAAGACTACTGCGTCACTGGTCTGTCTACTCGCCATCTCATCGCTGTGGCTCACGAAGCCGAGTTGCCGATTATTGCCAAGGCCGACCGTGATGGAATCTCTTGCTCAGGTGACTGGCTGTACATGGTGCAGAGCACGAACATTGCGCATGCAGGAACGACCGCATGGAGCACGAGTAAAGTGCACAACCGAAGTCGCTACGTTGGTCCTGCTACGGCCGGACCCCACGTTGAAGCACAGATTCACAGTTCGCTTTCAGTGCCGAACGAGGATAGCGACTATCCCGCCGTCGGGTCTGCGCCGAGTGACGCGCAGTGGCATCGCACTATCCAGAGTGGAGACATGGTGAGAGCCAACGCCTGTCGCTACCCAACAGGTGACTTGTTCTGGGATGAGAGCGTCGTGATTCAGTCAGGTGCGCACGAGTCCGCAAGCACGCTCGGCGTAGAGTGCATCGGCGTCAGCAGCCATGACCACTACCTCGACATCGCTGCCAGTGCGACCAGTATGCCGCACAACGGACTGTTCGGCTACTTCAGCAGCCGACACGCAGCGCGAAACTTCCTACCTGAGCACGTCGTTTGGAAGCGTATGGATGGCGGTAGCCTGACGATGCCAGCCGTCAACGCGCGTGGTCTCGGAATGATTCCGTGGGTCCAGCGAAAGGACAGCGGTGCCACTGATTTCAAGACGGTGGGCGAAAAGGTACTGGGGAACGTGCGCTTCTCTTTCGAGACGACCAACGCTGCCATGTTCCCCATCATCCAAGCACAGGAGTTGAGTCACCCGCAATTGGCCGAGCAGCATCCGCTCGAAGTGCGAAACGCGCTTCTTATCCCCAACGAAGACCAGCAGTTCAAGAGTATGCTCGTCACTGACGATACAGGGCAAGAGCACTACTTGGACGGCGGCTCGCCCCTTGGCACCGTCATTCTCGACTTCCGACATATCAGTGACCGCGAAATCGAAGGCCTCGCTCCTGCACTTGCAGGTGCAGGCGTCAACCCAAACCTCCGTATTCGCTTGCCCGAGCCTGACGAGATTCCGGGGAACATCGTTATCCGTAGCGGATTTGACCGTATTCAGGCATATCAAACTGAAACGATTGGCTCAGGTGGGTTGCAGCACCCTGCTCAGAACATCGCTCAGATTCGTCAGATGTTCAACAACGAATACAGCGGCCCCCGACTATGGCCTACATGGGAGAATAATGGCTGGGAGCACCTGAGTCAGGACGCAGTGGATATCTCGACTACTAAGAGCGACTCCCGCCTCAAGTTCCCCGCGTCTACCAGCGAAGGCTGGACAGACCACACGGGCAACGCGCCGTTGGAATCGGCTTACGAGCCTCATGACCGTAGCCTGTTCTTCCACGTCACACGCATGGGTGTGAGCATGACGCATCGCTTTGACCTCGACGAACTCAACTATTCGAGTTACAGCGGCACAGAAATCAACGTCGCCACCACACCTGAAGCAGCGGTCTGGACTGACTCCACTGAGCAGAGTGGCGGCCGTTACTTCTTGCGTGTGTATGACCCAGCAACGGACAAAGGCGTGCTCGCCTCCTACACAGGCGTGTCCACGAACAAGTTCACTGGCGTGGTCTATAGCCCAGACTTCGCATCCTTTGTCTTGGGTAAGACAGGTCTGAAGGTCGTCCCGTCTTACTACATGCCTGCTGGCAGCACGCGCATGTTCGCAGCCCGCCGCTTGCGTGACCACAGCGAATACAGTGGTGCCAGCCCCGACATGGTCAAACTCGATTGGTTCGACATCTACAGTGACCTGCCCAGTAGCACGGGAGCAATGGCCAACCCGTCTGCCCCTTACACGCGGATGACGGCTCCGAAAATGACGCCCATGCCTATTCCTCGCATGGGTCATCACTACGTCACGCCGACCATGGCGATGATGCCCGGTCACTACGCGCACCCTGCATACCAGCGCCTTTACAGCCTGAACAGGGCTTGTGCCAGTTCTAACCATGCACCGTATGAAGATTCGCTGATTGGGAACAGAGAGGGTACACGTACCAGCGTGACGTCGACGGTGCTGACGCACGGAAATGGGCGCGACCCACTTGTCTGGTTCTCAACGCCAACGGCTCCGTTCGGGCCAAGCGACATCCACGGCGGAGCGTTCACACTCCTGACCGAAACCAAACTGAAGTACGAAGGCTACGGCGTCGCAGCCAGTGCAGGTGCGAATGCGGGTGACGTGAACGCAGAGGGCGGACATACGCTTGTCTTGGAGGCGGCTAACACCTACACGATGAACAATCACTTCCCCGACCCTCTGGAAGTCGGAGCCTACCAAATCATCATTCAGCCGAACGTGTTCAAGCAGCAGTTGCAGGGCTTCCATCAAAACCACGCGACTGAGAACAAGGCACCCAGTGAAGCGGGCACCAAGGTCACCGAGTTGACTGGGCAGCAAGTCAACACCGTCATCGCCATCGAAAAGGACATGTCCACTCGCGGGGCCTATGCACTGATTCTTGCCGAGGCAATGATGGCTGACGTGCGCGGATGCGAGGTGATTCTCAACGAAGTCATCCTCGACATTGAGCCGGACGCGAGCAGTCAGTTCACGAACTTGCCTCCACTGGCGTTGTATAACCCACTGGGCGTGCAAGAGAGCAGCAGCCCATCCTTCACCCGCAGAAGCCTACCTTATCGACCGGGCATGTTCCAAAGTGCGACGCCGGGCCGAACGCTGACCATCCCGTGGTGGGGCATTCTGCACAAGGACGGAGCCGATGCAACTGGTGCGGCTAAGTTCCGGCATTTGGAGTGGCACAGGCCAGACAACTACTACGAGTTCTGTCGAGTAGGCTATGGCGCCGTTGGTGCTCAGATGACACTGGCAGGCTACCCGACGTCTTTCTTGGACCTCTATGAGCCGCACAAGCGCCTGCGTAGCCTCAACCCGAACTGTATCGTCATCAGCGACAACGGCTCGTCCACCATCACAGTCGACGACAACGCAATGTTCCCCGTCAAGCCCTACTTCGGCGAGGTGCTGGAATACACGAAGAACGGTGTGCGGTACACGGCCACCTACACCAATCGCACAGGTACGTTGGCTCACGCCACGCTGGGCGAGAGCGACACGTTCTCTGGCGTATCTGGCAACGCTGCGTTCTGGGCCAACATCGGTGCGAATACGATTCTCCGCCTCAGCCGGCCCTACGACAATGGGTCGTCTGATGACCTGTTCACACGCTCAGAAGTCAGCATCATGACACGCAATCTGCCACAATACGCCAACGGCAGTCGAGACACCAACTCACTGCATGCGCCTGACGCGTTCCTGTGCATGTGGCACCCCAACCTTGGCCGACCGTTCACATGGTACAGTGACAACGCCAGCCGTGCATTCTACACCAACGCTGGGACTGCAGATACACCGGTCGACCAGAAGCCGCTCAACCACGTGCCAGAGCACTTCGAGACTATCCACTACCACGATTTCAACTACGTCGCCAGCAAAGGGCCGTTCGGTCTGGCGATGAAGTGGGTGGTGCCACCTCACGACCACGACAACAACGCAGGTACAGCGCTGAGCCACGACGGCACGCTGACTTCTGCTACGGACATTGACGCCAAGGTTGACGGCGGAGGCACGCTGAATCACCAAGGTGGTACAGTAGGTTCCAACAAATACAACTTCTCGGGCTTTTGGCCCGGCGGTAGCCACGGTGGCGGTGCAGCGAGCCGGATGGAATCCTATGGTCACGCGTTGATTGGATGGGGCAGCGACACCTTTGGCATGGACTGCGAGACGTATCAAGACTCGACAGGCATCGCTACACTCTCACTGCCCAATGACCGCAACCGCTGCTTCGGTTACCGGATGGCAGTGCGCCAACTGTTCAACCGGCCTCGTTGGTCACCGTATGTGCGCGGCTGGCTTGAGGTAGCGAACAGCAACGCGATGCTCGGCTACTACCATGGACCACTTATCCAACAGGATTCCAAGACAAATGGATGGGACTACGTTGGCTCGGATTCTGGACAAAGTGACCAAGACTTCGACGCGCTCTACGTTGGCATCCTTGAGCGCATCACGCAGGTCTCCAGCCTCCTCGGTCAAGACCAGATTGGGCGACAGGTGCGCTACAGCGATGGTCGTCGCATGACTGGGCCGTTCGGATGCCCAGTCCGTACCATGCGCAACGCATCCACGACCACGCGCCTATTCCCCAACGATGAGGCAGGGCAAGGCACTGAAGACTTGGCTCGCGCTCACCGCCACTACATGGTCGACTGGTGGGGCAACACGCGTGGCGAAGAAGTCAGGCGTTTCCCTGTGCGTGGATTCGGGTTGCGGCCATCGTGGGACCCTGAAGACGCATACGCAGACACCAACGTCACGCACCGCCCTGCGGCTAACGGCCTATTCGGTGGCGACGGAAACGACCGCTACAGCGGCAACGACAACAGCGGCAACAACGCGGCCACCAACATGGGCACGGCTGACTGGTTCAACCCTGCCAGTGCGCTGCGTGTGGGCGACCGTGGAGACGGTCGAGGCGTCCGCTGGCCCACAGTGTTCAACGAAAGCCTACTGATGGCTGTGAGTGAGCCGCACGACGCAACTGGACTGGTCCTCAGCCATAGTACAGCCGAGCCTGCGTTTGGCCAAGGACTCGTGCGACCAAGCAACGTGGCGTTGCAGGCTGGCGAGATTGAGCGCGGTATCAGTGACCGAGTGGACCTCAACAGCGACGACGGCTTGCTCAAGCCCTCCGCACACGTAGGTGAGGGCGTCGAGTCGGTCAACGCCGACACGCGCGGTGCAGAGCCAGTCAGTCGCAACGACGTGCGCTTGGGCCTTGACGTGGACACCATTGCTGAACTCAACGATGGCGTGAGCCGAGAGTACGTCGTCATGTCCACAGAGGCATCCAGCCTGCACACGGACCGCGCAGTGGGGCAGCGGACAAACATCCGCGGTGCCTACGACGTGGGTAGTCGCACCCTCAAGGACCTCGACATGACTGCTCTCAACTGGTCAGACAAGCCTGTGTCTGGCGTCGTCAAGCACTCTGATGCCCACGCCATGTGGCCACTTGGCGGCACCTACGTCATGGAATGGAGCAAGCACGCGGGCGTCCTTGACGTCAAGGGATGGGGTAAGTCTGGCGCCTCGACCTCATCCAACCCGTATCAGGACAGCAACCACGACCCCGTCAAGGAGAACGTGAACTATACGGACGGCACCATCGAGTTCCTGTATCGACCGGCGCATACGCTTGACGCCAAGCACAGTCAACTGTTCCGAGCCTTCCTCAACACAGGTGGTCGACAGACTGGCTCAAACTTCTACCGCGCCACGGCTGGCGGCAAGTACGGGCTGTTCACCAGCGACGCACCCAGTGCTCGTACTGGCACTCCGAGCAGCCCTCCTTACGCCCCCGTGTACGACGTGGACCCCTCTTCCCCGACCACCGCCGACAGCAATGGTCCGAAGATTCAGGGCGTCGACGTCGCTGGCTTCGACAAGACCGACGTCCGTTCCCCAGTCGCTCGCATGGTGATGTCCGAGAACACGTTGGAGCATTTCCGCGCCGACGCGAGTCGTCGCTCTACCGATGACGATGAGGGCGACTTCAGCGTGCAACCGCGCCACAGTCAAACCCTGCACCCCAAGGGTAGCAAAGGCGACACTTCCTTCAACACCGGAGACCACAGCGGAGAGTGAGATATCATGGCGCTTGGCAAGAACACCGTGACTGGGCGCGCTGATGCAGCCCAGAACACTGTGATGAAACGTGTTCGCAAGCCACGCTTCGTCGACAACGCTGTCCGTCATGGTGAATACACGCGCAAGCAGTCAGGCTTCGTTGTTGAGAAGCCGACTGCGACGGACTTCGTTCCAACGTCTGAACGCAAGTATCGCCTCATCGAAGAGGAAGACACCATTCGTTTGCTTCACAATCCAACAGAGAGTGCGCGCTATGAAGGTGCGTTGTTCTACGACGTGGACAAGGTTACCACCTCTACGCAGTTACCTGCACTGGTTGTCGGTTCTGAGGACCATAGGCAAGCATTGGTGCTCTCGCAGACGCAGGATGCGACGAAGGGGACGCGTTACAGGCTGGAGAATCTGAAGGGTAGGTCTCTTGCTGAAATCGGCTTCACCGACAAAACCATTCGTTTTGTTCAGAAAATCGGAGTCGGGATGCGAACTTCTGACCTCGCTGGTCGCGTAGCCAAGGCCAACACAAGCAGCATCAACGGCGTGCGAGCCAAGCAGTCTTCTTCGACGTTCTTGGCTCAGGACTTCTACGGGGTCGAAGCGTTCACGGCGCTACGCTTTTTGGCCAAGCATGATGGTTACAGCCCACGCAGTGACCGGTTCGGTAACGTGTGCTACTTCCCGCAGTCCAACATCGAGCGCGAATATTTGGTCAATGAAACCCGAGTCATGGGTGGCACCCTCGATGATGACAGCGAAAGCGCGCCCAATCGAGTCGTTGTCCGCGGTCAGCCACGTGCAAACAACCACTCGAACGTGGTGCAAGTCGATGACTTCGGGCGTCAGGAGGCTGGTATTGTCGAAGTGCCGGGAGGCATTCACGCTCCGACGGCTGTAACCAAGGCCAGTGCACGAACCATTGGTAGGCGTATGCTTCGGATGGCGAAGAACGCCACTGGCTCCAAGAAGTTGCTCGACGTTGTTGGTGCTGGCAACATGCACCCCGGTGACATGATTTCTCACCAGACTCGCGTCGACAACGAGCGCTACATCATCCTCGGTAGTCGGCTCGACTTGAACTCCCGCAGAACTGAACTGCACGTCAATTCGGTCGATGTTGCGCTCGAAGATGTGCTTCAGCGCTTCCAAGAGATTGACGTTAGCGGTAGCGTTGAGGCAAACGAGGAACGCAACCGACAGTTTGCCGTAGAAGAGTTCTCTACCTCATTCGGGTTCAAGTTCCGCGTGTCGTGGCAAATCGCTGAACGCGTGGACATGAACCGGGGTGTAGGCTACACGCTTGGCTCCGTGCATCGAAACAACATCAACGGAGCGCTACTGCTCCAAAGCACTGGTGTGCTCATCAACAGTGGTGCTGGCTATGCTGCAGGGACGACGTCGTACACGGTGGATGGGGTCAATGCGACCACAATCTTCGGAACCGACAACCAAGCCGTGTACAAGCGCAACGGAAACAAATTGGGTCACATTCACGCTGCGTCTGTCGGCGCGACCACTGTCGTCATCAAGTCAGCCAGCGTCCACGCCGTCGTCGACGACGAGGAATTGTTCGTGTTGTCCACCGCCTCCAACCCAGAGGCACGTAGCAACCATCTCAAACTGGGCGCTGTGCACAGTCGCTACTTGAAGAACAGGAGAGGATGATATGCCGTTGTTGAATGAAGGAACTCGATTTTTGGTCGACACGCTGAAGGACCGCATCAACGAGGTTGTTTTCGGATTTGACGGTACGTTGGCTACGCAGCAAGACGGCGGCATTGGCAATCCAGCGGTGGTTGTTACGCCGAGTGTGAAGGTCATTGACGACAACACCTTGATGGTTGAGGCCAGCGTGCCTCTAAGCACGGCGTTCACGCGGCCTTTGCGAGAGGTCGTCATTCGCTATAAAAATCCGAGTGATTCGACAGACACGACGGACTTTATGCGCTACACCTATAACGCAATTGAGAAGACCAGTAACAACGAGATTCAGTTTTCAGCACTCATCGAGGTGGGCATTTGACCAATCCAACAGCAGGACACACCAGCGCAACCGGCATGGGCTCTGATGCTCAGGGTCTGCGAGATGGCGACGGACTGACCAGTCCGAGCCTGACAAATCTGTACGAAGGTCTGCACGGTAACGGTATCATGCGCCTTGGCGACGGTGCCAAAGGTGACTCGCTGCGCAACAGCGTGGTCGCCAACACGCCCGGTTTCATCCAGATTGGTTCGTCTCAGGGCGAGGTCAAGGTCTACGGTGGCTTCTGCACCCTCGACGGCGTCCTGTACAAGTTCGCCAACGGTCCGGGCTCGCACGAGACGTTCATCGTTGGCACAACTGGGGGCGGCGCAAGTCACAGCGGTGATTTGCCCAGCGTTCCGGGCAGCAACAGCGACGTCTTTGTCGTCGTGTACCTTGTCGGCAGGAGCACCCCAGAAGCACATCTGATGTACGAGATGGGGACGCCTGCTGCGGCGACGAGCGGAACACCGCTGCTCCCCAACCGGTTCCTTTCCAGCCCGAGCGTTACAGGTAACACTGACTTGAACCATCAGACCACCGTGCTTGGAGTCATTCGCTACACGATGTCGGGAGGGGCGGCCAACGTGACTGCCAGCCTCGGCAGCCCAGTCATCCACGACCGACGCACGTTCTTGCGCAAGTCTCCGCTTTACCTGACGCCGATGACCAAAGGTGCCATTGGGAACGTCGATGCCGCCAATGCGCTATCTAACCCGGATTCTTTCTTTGCATCGCCAGAAGGAGGCGACCTCACTGGAAGCACGTTCGGAGCCATCTGGCAGACGCACCGGGAGGACGTTGCTGGTGCTAAGCACGGCATCATTCTAACCGCCTTGCCGAAGAATCTCAACACCACGCCTGTGACTGGCACCTACGTGCTTGGCCCAGACAGGTTGGAAGTCATCACTACATCAGGTAACGTCACGTTCACGTTCGACGAAGCCAATATCTGGGTCATCACGACCGATGCCGCGCGAACCATCAATCCTACGGGAGTTTTCTCCGCAGGTCACGTTGTGGACATCTTCCACAAGGCTGGTGCGCACAACCTACACTTCGACTCCACCAGTGGAGGACACAGCAGCACGCCCATCAACGTCAACATTGCATCAGGAGAATCTGCTCGATTTGTGTACGATGGAAGCAACTGGCATCAGGTTATCGCCGCTCCGTCCAGTTTCCCTTCTTCCAGCGGCGCGACTGGCCTTGTGCAGTTATCGAATGGCTCTGGTGGCTTCACGAGCGACACGAAGTTGGCATGGGCCAGCGGCTCTTCAACGCTGACGGTAGATGGCAAACTTACCGTCACTGGACTCATTGACCCTACCGGGCTGGTCATTGACGAGAAAGCAAACGTAGCGGGCACTGGTCACAGCACTGCTGCCGGAAAGGGCCTGCTCTGGGTCAAGGACGACGCTCCGAACCGACTGTATTTCACAGACGATGCAGGGACCGACAAGAAGGTCATTCATGCCACGGACAGCGTCACTGAACTGAGCGACGTGAGCAACGTTGGCTCTGGTGCCATCATCACTGGTTCCGAGCGCAGCAAATTGAGCGGCATTGAGGCAAATGCAGATGTAACTGATGCAACCAATGTGACCGCCGCAGGTGCGCTAATGGATTCGGAACTGACTGACCTTGCAGGTGTGAAAGGCGTCACCATTTCCACGTTGCAGGTCAAGCCATCAGAAGGCGCATTCGCTAACGGAGACAAGACCAAACTCGACGGTATCGAAGCAAGCGCAGACGTGACCGACACCTCTAACGTCACAGCCGCAGGCGCTTTGATGGACTCCGAGGTGACGAACCTTGCACAAGTCAAGGCATTCAATTCAGCCGACTACGCTACGGCGGCTCAGGGCGTCAAGGCAGACTCAGCCCTGCAAGACCCCACCGCATTCGCAAACGCAGCACAAGGTATTCTTGCTGATAGCGCAATCCAGCCCGGTAAGCACGAAGCAGGCACAACGCCAATCTCGGCTAAGGGCTTCATTGATACAGGCACAGACACGTCATGGATTGCTCAGTCATCAGGTTCTCGCGCCCCCACCGCAGAAAACAGTTCAGGGTCAAGTCAAATCTTCAACAACTCAGCCACAACTCTTGTGACCGCTTGGAATCAATACCTTGTGACTACGCAGGGGATTACCTACTCAAGCGGCATCTGGACGATTGATACGGCAGGCATCTATGAAGTCCACGGGAAGTTCGGATTTAAAGACGGCGACGCTGCGGGAAACAATGGTCTGGGCAACCCATCATCGAGCGACTTCATTCAGTCCATCGCGCACGTCCTCTATACCTCAGACGGCTCAACACCCGGAAGCACCGACATTTTAGTGCGTGGTCCCATCTGGCTTTTCACCAACGGCACAGGCTTGACCGCTAAAGGGTGTGATGTGCGAACCGTGCGTCGGTTTGACGTAGGCGACAAGATTGGCTTTGCCGTATTCAACAGGCTTCAGTCGAACACATCAACGTCGAAGAAATACCGACTACGCGCCGGGTATTACAACGAATGCTCAATCAGGAGGATTGGATGATGGCTGATATTGGGACCGTTTTGTTTTCTCGCTACCCCGCGTTGTTCGACACCGTGGACTGTCCAATCTTTGATGACGGGGATGGAGTCGTGTATTATTCCCCTGCCCATTGGCCGCTTGACGTTCCCGCTCCCACGGTGGAGCAGGTCAACGCTTGGATTCTTGAAGATGGTGATTAAAATGCGACGAGGAAAGATTGTTTACCGGCCTCCTGAAAAGGCCTATACCAACGTGAACATTGAAGAGACAGACCACGGCTACAAACTGTATAGGCCGGGCGATAGCAGACCGTTTACCGTCATTCCGTTCTCGGCCGTCAAACAAATTGACTACAAGGAGGCATGAAAAATGCAATACGAACTCATTCCCGTTTACCTACTTGCTGCTGCTTTCGTTGCAGAAAAAGCCCTTATTCTATATCGCCGCGTGATGGCCGACGGCAAAGTGACCTTGGATGAGGTCATGGAAATCGTTGAAGAGGCGGAAGAAGCCGTCGAGGCCGTCAAGGAGATGGTCGAGGATGGCGAATGAAGCGGACCCCGTTCTCATTCATCGCGTCGAAACTCTTGAGCGTCGAACTGACCGCCACGGCGAGATGTTGGACAATCTGACCAACGCCATGACCGGCCTTGAGCAGCGTCACGCTTCCATCGAAACCAACCTTCGCGACATTCGGAGTCAGATGCAGGAGAACCAATCCTTGCTCATTCGGTGGCTCCTTGGTGTGGTCGGGGCAGCAACAGGCAGCATTGGGCTTATGGGGGTGCTTTGATGACCTACTACTGCACCACTTCCGACGTTGGCTCTCGCCTTGGTCTTGATTCGTCGCAGCGTAGCCGCGCCTCGTCCCGACTGACCTCAGCCATTCGCCGCGCAACCATTAACATTGACCAAATTTATCGCGACTACGGACGCGACCTTCCAAGTGACCACACCGCAGAAACCACATTGAACGGGGCCTTTAGCGCCGAAGCAACAACAATCACGCTTACTTCTGCATCATCCTTCGCAACGGCAGGCAACGGCAACGTTGACGGCGACTCCTTCAAGTGGACAGGAAAGAGCAGCAATGACCTGACCGGCGTGACCGGACTTTCTTTCTCCCATGCCTCCGGTGTGACTGTTCAGCAGGGCGAGTTTGCTCACGTTCTTCGCGAAATTTGCGCTGACCTTGCTGCGGCAATTTACATGGAAGACGAAGGCTTGTTCCAAGGCAACGAAACGTCCAAGACGCGAGGCGAAATCGTGCGAGGTAGGGCCATGTCTTCCCTACGCCGCCTTGCTCATCTTGGGAGTGTTGATTGATGGCACTTAACCCGGTTGGCTCGGCGGGAAATACGCTTGGCGGCACGTCTATTCGATTGGACACACGAGAGTTTGACGCCATGCTTAATGACATGGAACACAAACTTCCGCACATCATCGCCAAGGTGCTTTCCAAAATCATGTCCGAGGCTCAATTTGAGACTCGCGCTTATATTCAGCAGCGAGGTGATGGAAGCCAAAGTCACATCCCAGATGCCGGTAGCAGGGTAGCCGAACTCTATGAGCGAAAAGACGTGTTCGTAAGAGGCACAGAAATTATCAGCGGTATGATTGCCCAACGCGCACTTACCTCTCCCGACGATGACGGCAATCAATTTGACCTTGCGCAAGCACTTCAGGAGGGTATCATGGGTCGCAACGTGTCCTTTAGGAGCAGCGGCGCGGCTGAAAAAGGAAGGCAGTTCGGGCGAAGGGGAAGCGACACGCCTTGGACTTTGA
>Ga0181395_1000914_pt1 | contig 12240 bp, 6 predicted proteins | sample 18SPOviralmetaG_FD_130124 | JGI IMG/M metagenome (GOLD analysis project Ga0181395, IMG submission 130124) | Marine viral communities from the oligotrophic San Pedro Time Series (SPOT) site, San Pedro Channel, CA, USA - 18 SPOT_SRF_2010-12-16 | ecosystem: Environmental > Aquatic > Marine > Strait...
ATACATCTTAAACCACATCATTAGGTCTTCATCTAATGTGAAATTATATCTTTTCTTTTTACTCATATTATACACACCTTATACATATAAATAAGTATATAAATTTAAAATTTTAATACTTATTAGTAAGAGAAAAATCTATGCCAATTATCAAAAACATATTAAGAAAAGGACAAGCTACATTTCAAGACTTAGAAAACATTGATGTTCTCAAGGAAGAAAGAGGTAGTTTAGTCGCTGGGAACTTAGTATCAGAATATTTTCAGATTAGTCGAGTTCCTGCACCCATACCTACGGGTAAATCATACTTTAGAATAGCAGGTTCTGATTTACTAAAACCAGAAGTAGAATTAAAAACAGAAATCGTTGACTCAGAAAATACACCAATATACCATTTTCCATTATTTAGAAATCCAGGAGATACAGATATTAGAGTAGCTATGGAAGTTTATGATGACATAAAAACTGGCTTTGGAAAAATTATTATTTTGGGTGAACTAAATCCTAAAAAGGTTAATGTTCCTATGGAATTTAGGGATATATATAATGTAAAATTTATTGGAACAATATCATTAGATACAAGGGTTCCAAATATAGAAGCAATAGAGTTTTTTAAACCACCAAAAATTACCGTAGTTGAAGATATAAGACCTAACTACGAAGTTACAACAGGTGGAAGTTCACTATCACAAACAATATCAGGAAGTGCACTTTACACTCCTGGAGATGGAGTCAATGTTGTGATACAGAGTGATGGAAGTGATGATACAGATTCCGAAGGGAACCCACTACCATAATGGCAAAAGCAGGATATCCATCAGGTCCAGGAGCAGGCCCGAAAAACCTTGATACCACCACTGCAGCCGGTCACTATGGCGCTGGTGGTGACAATAGTGGTGGTGGTCAAACAACACCACCCGGTGAACCAGCATCAATTGATATTAGTTTAGGTGGTGGATTTTTACAAGGAACGGGTAGTATAGCAAATAATGTTTTTGATGACCCACAACACGTTGATGGAACAATTACATTTCAATCATCTTCGGTTGAAGCAGCATTAGATAGAAGTAAATATCCTTATCCAAGATACAGAATTCCACAAAATCAAAGAAGAAGATTTCAAATAATTAATGAAAAAAGGGCAATACTTAATAGACCAATAGAAATACTTGATTTCAATACTGGTGATTTCATAATGCCAGAACTTGACCAAAATAACTTAACTTTCTCTATGAGTTTTGAGAATACTGATGTTATACCGGCTACAAGCACTACATTTTTAGGTTCATACGCTGATGTTACATTAGGTAATCTAAGAACTTATAGTGGAGATATCCACAGAATGAAAGTCTATGCCAGACACCAAAACGACCAAGCAGAAGATTTTAATCGTATAGGTGATTTTGTTGTTAGAGATAAAAATGAATTGATTGACAAAACAAGTCCAACAGGCCAAGCACCAATAGGTATATTTTATTCACAATCAGTTATTGATAATCATTGGATTTCATCATCAAATAGTATAACACCAATGTCAGTAGCAAATAATGAACTAATTAGTGCAGCATTTTTGAGTGGTTCTAATCGTGGAGACGGAGAGTTTTTTGATTTCCAAACAAGGAAATATATACCATTAAGAAAAGCACAAGATTACATTGTAAACTTTTCATCATACTTTATTAAAAAACCAAAAGTTCAACCAGATGGAAGTGTAATTGATAGTGCTAAGATAGAGTTGTTATTGAGTGGTTCAATAGAATCATCTCAAAATGATTTATTATCATTGGGAACTATTAGTGGGGAAGGTGATGATAGTAGTGAAACATTAGAGGGCAGAATATCAGGTTCTATACCTAATCTATTTAATTACTTTAGAACATACTCAAATGTAGCAGGAGAAGCTTCCGCTTCATTAGCATTTAGAGTTCACGCTGGTGAGTTTCACGATAGTAATGTAGCATTAAGACCATTGACCTTTGCAAACTTTCATCCAGATTCATATAATGTTAGACTACCAATGCCTAAAAAGGCAGCAAGAAATCAACAATATGATTTCCGAGTAGAGTTTTATGATTTCAACAATAACAAATCCGTAGCCACAACCGAATCAACAGCTTCAGTTTTCTTTGCAGGAACCAATGATGTAATTGACGGATTTGACAACAAGATAGAGGGTGCTCAGACTTGGGGTAATTCTATGGAAGCTTATGGTGTATCGGGTAATTCTGCATACTTACGAAGTATTGGATATAATGGATTTGCTAAAACCACAGCTGGTTCGGGTGAACGAGATGGTGGATTTATGATGTGGAGTGGTTCAATTGGTTCACGAATAACGGCATCTGAGGCATACAATGGTGTAGGTTTAGAAATAGTTGACGCATCAGCAACTGACCCATCTAATCATAGATTTTTACAATTTGCATCCAACTACAAAAATTCAGGTAACTCAAGGTTTAGAGTTCAAACTGATGAGTTTTTATTAGGTATTAGTTCAAGTGCAGCAAACAATTATATAAGTGGTAGTAATGGAAAGTTAGAAATTAGTTCAAGTAATTTTGAGTTAAACGGAGCAACCGGTAATGTAACTCTACAAGGAATAATCACCGCAACAGCTGGTGGAACAATCGGTGGATTTACAATTGGAAGTTCAACATTATCAACAGGAACGGGCGCAAACTTTATAGCACTTGATTCAACAAATAAAAAATTAAGAATAGGAGCAAAGGCAAGTTTAACTGACTCAAATACAGGTGTTCACGTTTCTACTGACGGAATTGCATTAGGTGCAAGTTCGGTATTTAAAGTAACGAACGCTGGAGCAGTCACCGCAGGTAATATAACCGCAACAGGTGGAAAAATTGCAAACTTTACAATAGACGGACATAGTCTAACTTCTACTGGCATTGAAATAAATGACTCAACTCAAACATACTTTATAAGTTCAAGTAATTTTAAGGTTAAGCACGATGGAGAAATATCAGGTTCTGATGTATTGTTTACTGCTGGTAAGATTGCAAACTTCACAATAGACGGACACTCTTTAGCAACAACCGGAGTTGAAATAAATGACTCAACACAAGCTCTTTTTATAAGTTCGAGTACATTTAAAGTAGACCATACGGGTAATGTAACCGCTTCTAATGTTGATTTAAGTGGTAAGATTACCGCAACAACTGGTGAAATCGGTGGTTGGACGGTTGGTTCAACTTTATCATCAACAAACATTTTATTAGACCCATCTACACCAAAAATTACATTAGGAAGTAAAGCAACACTAACCGATAGTAATGCAGGTGCATACATCGGAACAGACGGAATTGCATTAGGTGCAAGTTCGGTATTTAAAGTTGAGGACGACGGAACACTTACTGCGACCGCAGGAACAATTGGTGGATTTTCAATCACATCAACAGAATTATTTAGTTTAGATAGTGGAACGCCCGATTCATCACCAAACAATGGTATTACAATTGATACAACGGGGGGGTCAAACTCAAAAGCAGTAATAAAGGTTTTTGATGGAACAACAGAAAATGCCGCATTAGGTAATTTCGCATCTGGCAAGTTTGGTATAAAGGCTATTGAGGGTGAAATTGGTGGTTGGACTATTGGAACTGATAGTATAACGGGTGGTAATTTAATATTAAATTCAGCAGGTATTGTTGAGTCATCTACATATGTTAGTGGATTAAAAGGATTTAGACTATCCGCAGAAAACAATGGATTTTTAGAAGTAGAAAACGCAAAAATTAGAGGAACACTAAGAACTACGGTGTTTGAAAAGGAAAGTGTCAATGCAGTTGGTGGACAATTACAAGTTGGTAATGCAACCACAATTACAGGTTCGGCAACAATCACAGCAACCGCAACTTCAATACCAGTAGAAAATGTTACAGGATTTACAGGTAGTGAAATCATATTAGCTAAAAAAGTTGGTAATACAGGATTCTCTACCGAGTATATGTTGATAACAAGTCAATCAAGACGAGACAAAACAAGTGATACAGACTTTAGTGGTAGTTTATTTGTTGTTCGTGGATATAGTGGTTCAGTTCCAACAACTCACATAACGAGTTCATTGGGAGATTCACCTTCAAGTCCAACGACATTAGAACCTGGTCAAGTATTGGTATCAACAGGACACTTCAACGCAGCTACAACATCAGGAAGTGGTTATATACGAATGAATGCAAATCCGAACGACCCAACTACACCTTATATGGATATTGTAGAAAGAACAGGTTCAAAGATTTATGAAGTGGACTTAAAAGCAAGACTTGGTGATTTATCAGGATTGTCAACCGGATTCGTTGGAACAAATCCTGGCTTTGGATTATTTACAGAGAGGGCATTCTTAACAAAAGATGTAACTATTGGAACCCTTGGTTCAGAACACATTCTTCTTACTGATTCATCTCTTTTATTTAAGAATGGTGCAGTTGTAAAAGCACAATTAGATGGAAACACTTGGACACTTGGTGGAGCAACGGGAACAACATCAGATTCGGTAGTGATAGGAGCAGGTGGTGTAAAAATTTATGATAATTCAGTTGATTATGTATCAATAACATCAGCAGGACTATCAGTATTTGAAGGAGACGCATCAAATCCAGTAGCAGTATTTGGAACTGACGCAACCGTAGGTCTTGATGAAGCAGGTAAATCAAATGTGTTTGTTGATTCAGATGGTAATGTTGATATTAGAAGAGGAACACAAGTATCAGCTTCGTTCGGAACCACTACAACAATTGGCCCAACAACAGGACAACACGTCAGTATTGATAGTGATTCATTTGATATCAAAAAGGGAAGTCAAGTATCGGCATCATTTGGAACAACAACTACAATTGGCCCAACAACAGGACAACACGTCAGTATTGATAGTGATTCACTTGATGTTAAAGTCGGAAGCACCGTATTATCTACCTTTGGAACCGATATGACAATTGGTAAAACAAGTGGAACAAATCGTAATGTATTTGTAGATTCTAATGGTAACATCGATATCAAAAGAGGTTCACAAGTATCGGCATCATTTGGAACAACAACTACAATTGGCCCAACATCAGGACAACACGTTAGTATTGATAGTGATTCATTTGACATTAAAAAGGGAAGTGAAGTATCAGCTTCGTTCGGAACAACAACTACGATTGGCCCAACATCAGGAGACCACGTTTTAATTGATAATGATTCCGTAGATATTAAAGACGGAAGTAGCGTATTATCATCTTTTGGAGCAACCACAACAATAGGTAATACCGCTACTGAACACGTTTCTATTAGTTCAACAGAACTAAAACTTAAAGACGGAAATGGTGGTGGAACAGACATTGATTATGTTACTATCAACTCATCAGGTATGCAGATTGGTGATGATATAACTATTAGCACAGCTGGTGCTTCAAGTTTAAGTATTGGTAATTTAGCTAATGTGGCAGATATCGGAGACACATCAACAGGATTTTTAGTTGACTCAAGTGGTAATGTATTGATTAAACAAGGTGCTGCAAACAAAAATTATATGCAATTTAGTGGTAGTGTAATTGATTTACAATCTGACACATTTAATTTAGTTACAACGGGTTCGGGTGCAGGTGAAGACGGAGGATTAATTATAAACTCTGCTCAACCACTTATTATGATATCGGGTTCTCGTGGAACCGTTAAAGGTAATAGTGTAAGATTACTTGGAGATGAGGGTGTTTTAGAAGTAAGTCAATCAGGAGAAGGTGTATTTGATACTGGTAGAACCAAAACATTTACAACGAGCACTATTATAGAACCAGCCGTATTTAAACCAGGTGTTGTTTCTAAAGGTTATGTAAGTTCTTCTACTCAAACTGTACAGGCAGCACCAAGAATGGATAACCTTGCAGTTGGTAATATCCAAGCAGGTGGTCTTATTGATACTAATGCTATATTTTTAGACACTGCTCGTTCAAGCACAGCATTTGCTATGGTTAATGATATTAGTAGAAATAATGCTGCTACTAATCCAGACGGAGTAGCAAAACCTACCGCAAGTTTTGCAGTAAATCATACGGTAAATTACACAGCAAATACACAAAACTCAAATTGTCATCCTGCATTTACATTTAACGCAGACTATTTTACTGAATTAGCAGAAAGTGGTACAAACAATACACTTGGTTGGGTTCAAAATTCAGTTCCAAGTGGTTCTAATATATTTACAATATCAGCAACCGCTAGAGATGTAGACAATACTGACTTTGAAGATGCGAAGTTTAATATATTGGGATTAGAATCCAACACATCAGGTTTACACTTAAACAGACAAAATGAATATACTTTCTTACAAGCAAAACATAGTGGTTCCATAAGACTACAAATACAACACGACGGAGATGTCATATCAAAAGGAAACATCACGGCATTCGGAACATCATTCTTGACCGTGTCTGACGAAAGAGAAAAATTTGATGTTCATACTATTAGTGAATCATTAGATAGAATATTAGACTTACGACCAACAAAATTTACTTGGATAGAAACGAGTAAAGATGATGTTGGATTTATCGCACAAGAAGTAGAAGAAGTTATACCAGAAGTAGTTGAAACATCAAGAGGATTTATCAATACAGGTGATGATAAAGAAAGAAAAACAATCGCATATCCAAAACTTGTTCCTTATTTAGTTGATACAATTCAAGTATTGACAAAACGAATAGAAGAATTAGAAAAGAAGGTTAAATAATGGCATTGCCAGCAGCAGGACAACCAATATCTTTTGGAGACATCAATGATGAACTCGGTAATTCTACCACAGCAACATTAGATTTAAAAGACGCTTCAATAGATTTAGGAGAAACTGCAGCACCATACGGAATGGACGAATTAGCAGGAATATCATTTTCAAATGTTACACCAACATTTACAACCGACTTAACGGCTACTAACGCAGGTGTAACAGGTGAAGGTAAAATAAAAACTGATTGGGTGGTTAATTTAGACCCAACAGGAACACAAGGTGGAGAAAGTTTTATATTAAAACGTTCAGTAAATTCAAATATGAGTAGTGCTACAAATGTATCCACTACAAATGATGATACACAAACAATTACAGGATTGACCGCAGGAACATTACATTATTTCCAAGCAACAGGAACAAATGACGCAGGTTCTACCAATAGTAGTATTGTAAATGCCAGAGCAACTGACTTAGCAAGTTTTACTTCATTTACAGCAACAACTAATAATGACGGAACAGGAAAAATTAACTTAGCTTGGGAGATTGATAATGGACACCCAAGTTCATTAAGTTCATTTTCATTAAAACGTTCAGTAAATTCAAATATGAGTAGTGCGACAGAAATAAGCACAACAAACGACGGCACAGAAGCACTATCATCATTAACTGCAGGAGTAACATATTATTTCCAAATTACAATTAATAATGGAGTTGGAGCAGTTAATAGTTCAATCGTAAACGCAGTAGCGAGTTCCGCACCAACAATCAATTCATTTACAGCAACTCGTTCCGAAACCGTTGCAGGTCGTATTGATTTAGCTTGGAATATTTCAGCAGGAACCGATAGTCTTAATTCTATATTAGTAACGAGAAAAGCAGGTAGTCAAGCAGGTGCAGGTGATACATCAGTAACGACAGATAATGATGGTTCACAAGAAGTAACAGGATTAGGAACAGGAAACGCTATTCATTTTTACTTACAAGCAGTAAATGACAACGGAACAACAACTGCATTAGCAAACGCAACAACAAGACCAGCACCAACAATCGATACATTTACAGTAGCAGCTGGTTCAAGTGCCGGTGAGATTGATATTACTTACGCAACATCAAATGCAGATACCGTAACATTGAAAGAAGACAATACTAACAATGATTCATTTGAAACAACGATATTAGACGGTTCATCTACGGTAGACGGAAGTGTAACAAGAACAGGTTTAACTGCTACAAATTCACACAATTATCAACTTACAGCAACTGGTGCAGGTTCAGTAGTCGCAACTGATGACGCATTCCCAGCAGCAAATACAAGTTGGACAAATAGTGTATCAACAATCGCATTATCAAATAATCTTGGTAAGAAAAATCAGGTAGATACAATGACTTCTACTATTAATAGTATTGTAGTAAATAATCCAAGTGGTAATACGAGGGTGGAGATTTTAACAAATGCATCCGGAGCAGATTTAGAAATAAGGTGGGCAAATAATTCAGGAATGTCAGGAGCAAGTTCATTTTCTGATGATATAACAAATATTCCAAGTTCAGCAACAACAATTTATTATCAATTAAGATGGACTGAAAAAACAGCACAAGTTGGTGTGTATTCACCGGGAGTTGGTATGTTTGATGATGGAACTTTCGCAGGTTCACAGGGCCCACTTTCCGGAACAGCTTCAAATGCGATAAGATGGACTAATAATGGTGTTGTTAATAACACAACAGATATTAGTTTAGATTTCTTCAATAATGACATAGATGAGGACGATTTACCATAATGGAATACGACGTTTATTATTCAACAGGTGGTTTAAATATGATTGGTGGTGGAGCAGATGTTTGGGTAAACAAATGGTTAGAATTAATACCACAACACTTAAAAACAGAATCCAAGTTATTGATTCATAGAACTCGTCCACCAGGACATCAACCAGATTGTCCTATGGAAGTTCATTGGCAAGGACACGATAGAAAAAAATTTAAAGAATTAATGGACAATGCCAGACGAATACATATTCTACACGGATATTATTCACCGCATGTTTTCATTACTGACAATAAAGATAAAATAGATAGTGTTGGAATACATTGTTCAGTAGATAACAATATGAAAGCATCAATGATGTTAAACTTAGATAAATCATTTCACTTTCATATGGTTGCAGATTGGGAAAAGGAAGTAATCGATTATGCAAAGAATCCATTTTGGATTGGATTAAACAAATGGAAAGATATAGAACACATACCAAATTTTTATGAATTTAAACACAATAAAGATGTTGTGGACAGCAATAAAGTAGGATTCGCCGCCAGAATGGAAACCCGAAAGTGTCCACACTTCTTAGAAGATATCGATAGTTTATTCTTTACAGATGCGGGTGATGTAAAGTGGTGGGAAAAAAACCTAAACCTTGATACTTCTAAATGGAAAATATATAATTATAGACACGAACAATTAAATATGTTTATGAAACAAGATTGGGGTATAAGCCATTCAGCACATATTTACGAACCATTTGGATATTCAATATTTCAAGCAGTTGATTGGGGTAAAATACCGATATTAGCACACGATTGGTTACCAAAATATGATTATCCATTTAGAGCACAATCACCAGAATCATTTAAAAAACACTACAAAACTATTTGTAGATTATCATTACAAGAGAAAAGAGATATTTTGTTTCCATTAAGAGAATATTTAAAACAATGGGATAACAAAGAACAATGGAGAGATAAATTACTTGAAATATATAACAAGTAATATTTATTAGTATGGCAACAACAGCAAAACAAAATTTATCATTAGGAAAACTTCGTAGGTCAGTTGACGGAAATAATTCTTATACCGCACCTATGAGTATGTCATTGGCAAGTGGTAGTGGAACATCAACAGCTTCTACGCCAGTCAAAATGTCTGACTTTTCAGTTAGCGCAGTAGACCAAGGTGTTGGTGGGTTTACTTATTTATGGGAACAAACAGCTGAGGACTATCACGTTAGTTTTAGTAATTCTGGTAGTTTATTTAATCAAAGAATAGCATCAAGAACAGAGAACTTTTCTTGGTCTTTTGACGGAACACTTGATGTAACGATTGGAAGTGCAGACTATACCGCACAAGTTACAGCAGGAACAATCACCAATACTGACGGAGCAATTGCTGGAACATTTAATCAAAGTGGTAGTATTATGGCAAAATTTGCAGAAGACGGACAATCAGACGGATACAACGACCACGCAACAAGATACAATACAAGTGTATCAAAGTCAATAGAAATCGTAGATACTTATGGTGGTGTTCCGAGTTGTTTATTATTTGGTAGTCAAGTTAGTAAATCAGACGGAACCACAACAAAGGTAGAAGACCTAAATGTCGGTGATAAAATACTTACGGTATCTTTACAAGGTTCTACTGATGAAAGTTCAGGTGATTGGACAAATGATACATTTGATAAAGATAATACTTTTACACAACACTCAGCAAGTGTTCAGAGAGTTTTGTATGAATTTTCCAATAGTTATTACAACATTAACAACGGACAAGAATTAATTACAGGTGAACATCATATGTTGTATAGACAAGCCGGTAATCAAAATTGGGTATGGAAAACCGCACCTACATTTGAGGTGGGTGATTACTTAATGGGTAAGAGTGGTAATCAAATCGCTATAACATCAATAAACCAAAGTGTTGACCCTGACGGATATGAAGTAGTTCAATTAGATGTGGAGCCAGATGACTTTTATATTGGTAAAACATTTTTAGTTCACAACAAAGGAAATAATTCAGAACCAAGTTATCCATCAACTAAATTTACAACTGCACCAGGTGATAGAACAATTGCAGGTGATTTAGGTGATACAATCGTAGTTGACGAAGCGATGACAATACAATTAGCAAACGGAAGTGGTAATACAGCCATTACCAATTCACAAACAAGTGCAGGAGCAGTAACATTAACAATTGCATTATCAACAAGTGGAGACCCTGGAACAAACGGAACAGGAAATAGTGGAACAGGATTTATTTCATTTCCTAAAAATGACTTAAATTTCCAATCTGGAACACTACATTTTAGAATTAAAGCAGTAGCAGCTGGTAGTGGAGACGGAACAGGTTCAGCAACTATATCATTTACAAATAATGGAGTAACGAATTCAGATTTAGATTTAACTTTGAATTTTACATAAGTTAGTTGATATTTATATAAAAGGTTATGACTATATTAAATCACGAATATATCAAAAAACATATAACGACAAACAACGGAAAGGAAGATGTTCCTTATCGTTGGTCGCATGGTGCTACGGATAAACATCTCGGAGACGGAATACTTATCTATTCATTGATACAATTTTTTAAATTCAAATCATTAGTTTGTTTAGGAAGTGGTGGTGGATTTATTCCAAGAATAATGAGTCAAGCAAGATTTGATTTATCAGAACAAGGATTTTACAAAGAAGTCGGTATGGAGTGGGGTGATAATGGTTCTACTTATGTAGTGGATGCTTGTAATAAATTCAATGGTGTAGTGGATTGGGAAAAAGAAGATAGTTTTTTTAGAAAACACTTTAACCCAAAGTTTATCAAACAAACAACAGAAAAAGCATATTATGATTTCTTTGTAAAACAAGACATAAAAATAGACTTATTACATATAGACGCAGACCACACATTTGACGGAGTAAAACAAGACTTTAATTTATACTCAAAGATTATGAACAAAGGTGGTATCATTACGATACACGATACAGATAAAAATTATGTAGACAATTTTGTAGAGATTGAAAACCACAAAGGAGATGACTTATCAGGACCAAGTGAGTTTGTAAAAACAATAGATAAAAGAAAATTTGAGGTTATAAACTTTTTTAATTACAAAGAAAAATCAGAACACCCAACATCATCAGGATTAACAATAGTGAGGAAGAAATGAATTTAGTCACGGTTTGTGGACACAATACAACAATGTTATATCATATGTTAAAACATTATTATTTACATATGGACGAGATATTTGTAGTGTTGTATGCACATCACAAGAAAGACCCAATCATAGAAGAAGCTTTAAACATATTGGATAACTTTAATTTAAAACCATATAAAATCGTATACGATGAACCATTTAATTGGGAGAAAGTTACAGAATATTACAATGAAGTTAAATTACTAAAACCAAACGATTGGTGGATAGTAGCAGATGATGATGAATTACAATTATATTCTAAACCAATAGAAACTATTGTTCAAGAGTGTGAAGAGTTTGGATACGAATTCGTTACGGGTGGTTTCGTAGATAGAATAGGTGACAATGGAGACTTTCCTAAAATCACCAAAGAGTCAAATATATGGGAAGAAATGCCAGAAGCAGGATTCTTTCGTTATCCATTAAGTAAAGCGTGTCCAAATAAAGTAACATTGATGAAAGGTAGTGTAAAGGTTTGTTCAGGACAACACTATGTAGAATTTCCAGACGGAACATCAAGTTGGGGTAGTGAACATCCAAAAAGATATCCAATAG
>Ga0181395_1000915_pt1 | contig 12238 bp, 14 predicted proteins | sample 18SPOviralmetaG_FD_130124 | JGI IMG/M metagenome (GOLD analysis project Ga0181395, IMG submission 130124) | Marine viral communities from the oligotrophic San Pedro Time Series (SPOT) site, San Pedro Channel, CA, USA - 18 SPOT_SRF_2010-12-16 | ecosystem: Environmental > Aquatic > Marine > Strait...
CTCAAATGTACCAATCGCAGCGACTACCGCAGCCGTGGTGATGGATGAGCTTTGAATCGCACCGATTACCGCAGAATCAGCGAATATCTCAGACGTATTCAGTTGGGCTGTGGTAATCGTGTTCGCCGCTATTTCTGATGCCGTCACCGCGTTTGTTGCAATGGCATTTGCAGTCACGGAATCCGCCGCCAGCTTGACTGCACTGATCGCCCCGCTTGAGATGGAATCAGCGACCACGGCTCCGGCCTGAATGGATGCTGTCGAAATCTGACCCGCCGTGAGGCTTGCTGCTTGCACTTGTCCGAAGACTTGCGTGGCAAGGTTCACTTGGTCATCTAAGTCTGCTGCTGAGATGGCAGAAGTCCACGAGGTTCCGCTGTACCTGTAGAGCTTGTTATCGGTTGTCAGCATAACCACTCGCCCAGTGGTCAGGTTGGTAGTCGGTAACGTACCCACCCGCTCTACTGGTCGAACCGTGTCGCTGAATAGGTTCTCGCCCAATGTTCCAGACAGGTCTGTGGTGTTCACTAAGGTCGTGAACTCAGGCACTGATGAGTTGTAGCGGTAGAGCTTCTTATCAGTGAGATTGAACAGGATTGACGGTCCTGTATAACCAGTGGGTGAGGGCAGGCTTGTAACAGCAGAGATTGGCTCAACACCGGAGGCAAACGAAGCAGCAGTGATAGAACCGGGGTCAACAGATGAAGCTGTGAACAGGTCTGTAGTCCACGCAGAGCCGTTCCAAACGTGCAAGGTGTTTGTGGTCGTCAGGAACTTAATCTGCCCCACATGCGCCCCTGTAACGCCTGAGAGCGTACTAACAGGCTCAATACCGAAAGCATCGCCAGCAGCAAACTCATCCAAGACATCTTGAGCGAAATCATCCAACACAATCTTCTGTGTGGTGGCTGAGAACGACGCGCTGAAGCCAGATAAATTTCCAGAACGGTCAGCACTTCGCAGCCAAAAGTATCGGGTGACATCATTGCCCAGACCCGTGACTGTGTGCTGGTCTGACTTGGTTTTGACGATCAGCGTGGAAGATGCTTGATTGTCTACCGTATTGGAAAAAATCTCGACGTAGGCCAGATCAGAGTCAGATGGCAGTTCGAAATCGAGCTTGATCTGCTGAATACCGCCGGTAGCCACAATGTTGGATGGGATAGCTGGTGGCGTCTGATCGCCTTGAAGCGTTAGCGCACCAGTGACAAACCCAGAAACCTTACCAGTAAAAGTTACCGCTCTAACCTTGAACGTGAACTCCTCAAGCTCTTTCATGCCAGCGATCACGGTACTAGTGCCGTGGACATTCACGGACGAGAACTCAGCGCCTGCGCCGGTTATAGCCTCGTTCACTCCCCCATAGTTCAATTCGAGGGTGGTGGCATTAGCCACAGAACCGTAGTCGATTGTCGCCGTGTATGAATTAGCGACAGCGCCATAGTCAATCTCGTTCTGCGAAGTCTGCTTAAACTGCACCTCGTAATAAGAAACGTAAGTGTTGGGGCTAGATGCAGTCCATGAGACGCGGACAGCAGGAAGGACAGAGCCATCGTTACCCAAGACAGTCGTTTCTGTCAGCGTCAATCCGGTGGGTGGAGTCTGTGCCGGTGTATCGTCAACAATCTCTGAATAGTCTGGATTGTTCGGGCCAACCGAAGCGACGATAGTTGAGGTGTCGTTGTCTGGGTTCCTGTCGGATCTGACGAAGGCTTGGGTACTGTTCTTATCGCCAGCATAAGCAAAGGCTTGCACCCAGTAGTACCTAGTATCACCAACCGATAGAGGGTCAGTCGGATTGGCTGCGTCGTGGAAAAACTGCGTCCCCCTCGTTTCACCAATCAACTGGGCATTATCCCAAGACGAGTCAGCCGAGGCGTAAACCACGATGGTTTCAAACAGCTTCGGGTTGCTTGGGTTCGTCCAATTCAGTTCGATGTGCTTGAGGCCAGACGTAGCCGTTAGATTCTGTGGGTCAGGTACACCACGGAATCCTTGTGTGATAGTGCCAGAGGGTGAGCGAGTGCTGTACTCACTAGCCGTCGGGTCAGCGTATGAGCCAGAATCATCTTCCAGCAGCGTCAGATTGACCACACCGTCTTGCGTGTCTGAGAACGACCAACCAGCACAACGGAATACCTTGTTGCTGTAGTTCAATTCCGAGACTGTGACGCTAACCCTATCGCCAACGTCCACACGAAGCCCTGAGAGGTTCGTTGGAAAGGTCAGGACGGTCTGCTGGTCTGTCAGTTGGATCTGCTTGTGAGCGATCCTCTGAGCCATATACGACGTGTTCGTGAATGACAGTTGCACATCACGGATTAGTGTTTCGTTGTTATCTCTGCTAACCGCTGCTGTAAGAGCAACTTCTGGTGCCTCGACACTCTTGTGCTGCTGGGTGGGGTCAATAAATATCGGGCGGATTGTATTAAAACGATCACCGCGCTCCACCGACGTTCTAACCGTAATTGGGCCTGCAAGTGAGTCTTCATCCAAACTCTCCGTTGGTGCCTCGTACACTCCCGCTCTGATTGTGTAAACGCCGTTAGAATACACCAGCGAGCCGTTCATGGCAGATAACAGCTTGTTGATGTTGGCTCTGTGCGAGTCAGTAGCGAACAAAACACCATTGGCAGTGAATCGCTTTTGCGTTCCACTAGGAATGGCTACTGAAACATCACAGGCATCCGCTGCGCTTTCTACTGCGTCCCAATCAATCTTGGCTACAGGCACTGACAAGCCAAACGTGGTGTCTGTCAGGTAATTAGCCGCACACAGAGCAGGGTTGTCTGTCCATTGTTGATAGGAAGCATTCGTTGGGTTAGCGCCTGCTGATGTATCGAGGCGAGGGTCATAGATGTCCTTCTTACCCTTTACGAGCGCCTTGATGTCTCGCGGTGTCAGTCTGTCCCACAGTTCCTGAGAACCGTCTGTTCTGACCCATTGAGTTGTGATGCAAGAGATGTTGGGCGTGGTGTGCGATGTAGTCCAAACCGATGGGAATGCACCTCTAAGCAATGACGCAGCAGCTTGGTTCGATGCTCCGGTCTGCCGTTCAATCTGGCATATCGTGTCACTGTTGATCGGGCCAAACGTCCCAGCGGTAACTCTGGATTGGAAATCAATCTGACCGTCTAGGATCTTCTCGTTATCGAAGTAGACATCTGTGATGTCTTGAACCTCATGCCCCGTGAGAGCGATGGAGTGATACAGCTCGCGGTTGTCCGTTCCTGCTACGCCTACAAAGAAGATCGGGCCAGATACCAAGGCTTCGCCATAGACCATCTTCTGGGGTTCAATCGTACCCCTAACCGTCTGCTGTCTGGATCTGTCTGTGTCGGTCTGCGGTAGGGATATATCCATCAACCCCCGAAACGCAGACACAGAACTAGCAATGACGGCAGCGCCAATAGCCGCAGCGACCACGCCACTAGCAGCTCCGAGCGTTGCAATCGTGCCAACTACTTCAACGGCAGTTATTGCTGCGGACGCGATGCTTGCTAATACTGGGACTACTGGTGGCACTTAGACGCTCCATCCTGAGACGAGATAGCGGTCGGGTATCTGCGCGAACCCTTTGCTTGTTAAGCAGACCACCTTGTCTCTCAATTTAATTCCACAAACCTGACCGACAATCGGCGCGGCAACGATACACGGGTCGCCGTCCTTCAATTCGTCGCTCGGTTCTCCCAATATGCTGCCAATGAAATCGACAAGCTCGCCCTCTCTCCCCACCAGTAATTCAGCCTGTGCTTCTGATTCGTATTGAAACCCAGCCGAATAGTCTTTACCCGTTAGCTCTTTGACAACGAAGGCAATGAACTGACAGCAGTCGGCATCGCCATATTTGAAATCGCGCTTTTGCCACTTGTTCAACGCGGTATGAACTCTCATCGACCGGGGCCGTTAACCCTAACGCCAGACAAAATGTTCACGTTCTTTGGCCCGCCAGCAACAGCGTCAGAGTTTGGATCACCCCAACGAATCTTGGCCCCTTCAATGTCAGCCATGAATTCAAAACCCAGAGAACCAGCGGAGTCGGTTTGCAACTGCGCGTCGGTGTACTTTAGGTTCGAGGCTTTATCAAAACGCGCAAGCTCAGACTCAGCAGTCAGGACAATCACGTCCCCATCAGCCGCGCCGACACTTAGCTCCATCTGATCCATCGCGCCTTCCCACACGATAGTCGGGTCAGCAATCAGCACATCATTCGCGTTGAGGACGCCTAGATAAACCGTGACAGGCTGAAGGTAGTAGTCTTCAGTGAGCGCAGCGCCTGAGATAGTTGCGTCTAATCCAGAGAGCGAGAGCGTGATCTTGTACGGGCTGATCTCCGCGCCTTCTTCAAGCTGGCTGATTTCGCCAAGGTCGCCAGTACCCAGCCAATCATTCCCGCCCCATGTATAGGTGCCGATGGAGTTGTGCAAGTACAACGTCCCAGATGGGAACTCCAACTTGGCAAACGTGACGAGCGCAACGTGATCGGATGATAGCGCCGTTAATACGTCTGATGGGAAACCCCGACTCATGCTAGAACGTCCTCGACAGCGTCAATCCTGAAGTTTGACGATATATCTGTCTGCGTCTCCCATGACGCTGGGCCTGCGAGCATGAATACCCCAGAAACGGGCGCGAGGTAGTCCACGACAGCGTTGTCCGCTGGGGTTTTCCTGATGGGTGGCGCAATCGACAAGGTGACGTTACCCGATGCGTCCGAATTAGCATCGACCACAACCATGTGCAGTTCGTTGTTGAACGAGATGTAGTCACCCGCTCTCAGATAGTTGTTGACGTTAGCCGTAGCACCATCGCACACCAATGCAGTCCCTGATTGACTGGCTCCCTTAACTAAGAGTGTGCCACCACCCGCACCCCTTCGGGTGTAGGAATGGTCGTGTAACGTGAATCTGTGCTGCTGACCGTTTAGCTTAACCAAGAAAGCCTGCATCTCTTGGCGATCATCGCCCTTAAGATTCGAGAACTGCAAACTGGCTCGCCACAATGAACCTTTGCGCGATGATGTTTGCACCGCGTTGGTCAGTGGTGATTTGAACGTGCGCGTGTTGGCTACAAGCTCAAAAGTGTTCGTGGTGGGGGTGATGCTAGGGAATGCAAATGTGGTCATACGAACCGTCTCCTACGCATCAAATCTTGGATCGTCATTATAGTCTGCTGCGAGGTCTGGGCCATAGCAGATTTGATCTTCTGGTCTACATCAGCGCCAGAACCACGAGCGTCCACGTTGTTGATCACAGTCACACCCCCGCCCATCTTCTTGTTGGGTACGATAGAGCCAGACTGATTGGGCACAAACATTTCAGGCCCACGCTCTCCAACCATGTAAGGCTGACCAGACTGAACAGGCCCACCGATAGCTTTACCGGTCAGACCCTTGGCGAACGACAAGAACCCGCCAGTAATTTTGTCGATTACAAACAATTCAATGGCCTGCGTTATCAGGCTTGCTGCCATCTGCTTGAATGCGTCTTTAACAGACATCGTGCCTTTAACGACGTTCATTAGCCCGTCGGACATGTTCTTCATCGTCGTATTCGCCATCTTGTCCATCTGCTCTTGTACAGTTGGCAGATTCTCGTGCAACTTGGTAAAGCTGTCGTTCAGACGATCAACGAAGTTTGGCGCTGATATATCCACACCGCCTGCGCCAGTGGCGGCTTCAGTAACCTCTGCGATTGACTCTGCCGCCTTTCTGTTGGCAACGATGAACGCTTCCATGCTGGTGGATAGCTCCAACCCCGGATTGCTTGCTTTCAGAACTTCCAACTCTTTAGCTAGAGCAGCAATGTCTTGAGGCAGATCCCCCATAATTTGAGCCGCACTCTCGGATATGAGAGGCATGCCAAGGAATGCAGCGATCTTGTTGTATATGTCGATGAACGCTTGCAATGGTGGAATAAGTTTGCTGCCGATGGCGTTTGCCATCTCCATCACGGCCACTTGCGTGGTCTTAAACGCGATCTCCACGCCATGCATAATGGTACGAACAACACCAAAGGCTTTGACCACTGCTCCCGCGACTCTTTGCCCGATGTTGCCAAAATCTGAGGAGTCCAATGAGGCTTGTCGAAACGCATCAGCCACAAAAGTGATGATTGGCGAGAATGCCACAGCAAGTTGATTAGTCAGGCCAGTGAACACAGCCTTGAGCCTAGTTATGGCATCGTTGGCAGCTTCCATCTGCGCTGTATCAGTGCGGGAGAGAGTCACACCGAAGTGCTCGGCTTCTGCTGTCATGGCCTTCAGTGCTTCAGATCCACCGCCAAGAGTGTTGACCAACGCCACACCCTCACTGTCAAACAGCTTCATGGCTATGCGTACTTTGTCAGCCTGACTGTCCAAGCCCTGCATGGCATCAGCCACGACGTTCATCTGTTCGTCTAACGGCAAGCGGGTGAGAGTCTCGGCATCAATACCAAGCTCACGGAGTGCGCCCTTAGCCTCTCCAGTGCCCTTAGCGGCCTCTGCAGCGCGTCTGGTGAAACGCTGCATTGCCATGTCCATCGTGCCTGTGGACACGCCTGTAAGCTCTGCTGCGTGTCTTAAACCCGCCAACGCTTCGGTGGTAACACCTAGCTTGTCAGCGGTCTTGGCTAACGCATCCCCCGCGTCGATTGATGACTTGATCAAAGCGCCGAAACCACCAGCGCCAACCGCGCCGATTATGGCGGTCTTTAGGTTTAAGACCTTACCAGCGAGGCTCTTGAGTCCGGCGGTAGCCTTTCCAAAACCGCTCTTGGTTTTGTCCAGAGCCTTAATGACAATCTGAACTGTCTGGTTAGCCATCTTCTTGCCTCTCGCCCATTATCTTGTAGTAGGCGAGCCATTCGTTGAACTCTGACAACGACATCTGCTCGGCCTCTGCGATGCTCATATGTAACCGATCAGCCAAAGCAACTAGGTTGAACCTTAACTGATCGGACTTTAGTTTTTTTCCTGATCCTCGACGGACTCGATCTCGGCAAACATCTGTTCAGCAATGCTGGATATCACGCCGGTCTCTTCGCCCATCAGGTCTGTTCTATCTTCTGCAGACGTAAACAACCGAGAACCACTCTCGTCACTGGCTTTCATAACGATCAGGTCGATCATTGCCGCCATCGTCGTGTTTTCCATGAACTTCGGGTGCTTCTTCTGAAGTTGGTTTATGTCGTAGCAGGTGATCGGGAAGCAATACATGGCAAAGGGCTGTCCATCTGGATCAGCCCATGCCGCGACCTCGATCTTTCGAGCATTCAATTGTCTTCTATTTCGTAATTCTTTAGCTAAACCCATTGTGGGATTCCTTTATGCAGTTGCTTCGGTAACAGCTCCTGAGACTTGTAGCTCAAAGCTGCCCTCTACCATACCATCAAAGGACGCTGTAATTTCTTTGCCAGTTAACACACCTGCGCCACTGTAATACTTCTCACCAGTGCCTGTTCCCGTTGGGTACAGTTCCCAGATTAAAGATGCGCCAGAATCCATTACCAGTTGGACTGCGTCAGCGTCGTCCCAGTAAACATCCATTGAGAGAGTGGCAGAAGTGAGAGAGGACAAGTATGTGCGAGCGGTATCGCCCATCACACTGTCTTCTATCGTGTCTGCTGATTCCGAGAGCGTGAAGCTGCGGACTTCACCCATAGCAGCGACACTGCCGCCACTTACCGCCAATTTGACTACGCCGCTTGAGCCTTTAGTCGTTGCCATGATTAAACCCCTTTAGGTTGTTCCACGAGTGTACTGGTACTCAATGCGTACCGTTAAAATCACCCCACCGATGGGGGTAATACTTCCGTCGTCGGTTTCCACGCTGACAATCTGTGTGTCGATTGCGTGTCCGCCGCGTGATCTGTCTTCGTCAAGTTTCTCCTCGATAGACTCGACGATGTTATTCCTTGCTTGATCCAAGCCTGTCCCCTTCACATAGCAGACAAGCTGGTAATCAATCGTGCCGAACCGCTGAGTCATGCTCCCACCCACGGTTCCGTCTTCCCTGTTTTCGTTTGTCGTTCTGACCAAAACCGCTGGGTATTGCGCGTTGCTTAACTTGTCAAAATCAAACGGTTCGCGGGTCACGAACTTGATGTCTGTTGGCGTGGTCACTGCTTGCAGCGAAGTCACCAGATTTCCTGCAATGCTCTCTCTCACGCTCATAGCTTTAACTGCTTCCTGAATACGTCAGCCAGACGCTTTTCTTCTTTGTCGTTAAACCCGAAGAACGGTCTTATTCGGTTGTTAAACGCTGCTTTCTTGGCTTGTGTCGCGTTGTCAAAGTACAACATGGCCTCGTTTGAGCTTGTCACTTTGGCCTGCATAGACCGCAGCATGTCCCCTTCGTTCTCAAGGTCTACCGGTGTCGTAGGATAACCAGCAGCTTTCAGCCACTTCAGGTACTTCTTTGGATACCGCGCAAACTTGCCGTTTATGCCCATACCATCCGCAGTACGGTTGTCGATTATTTCTTTACCTTTGATCGCCGCTTCACTAATACCACGCGTCACACCACGCTTCACATCACGCCGCTGCGCTCTTGTGATCTTGGTAAAGTCTTCAGGAAAGGTTTTGACATCAATCTTTAGGCTCATCGTGTTAGCCGTCCATACGACACAATGCCGCGCTCGTCATCTTCGATGGTGCCGCTGTTATCATCGTCATACTCGACACCGTCAGCGAATACAGCAACCAACTCCTCGTTGTATCGCTGCTGGTAGAACGTGATCATGTTCAGGAATCGGTCGTCCTGTACCCAGTTTGTAAGCTGGGGGAGAGCGTACTTCCACAACACCAAATAAGCGTTGCAGCGAGTCCACTGGGAATCTGTCAGATAGGCCGGAACCATCTCGCCCGGTATCTGCTTCTTGTACCACCACTCATTGCGAATGGTACGGGTTAGATCGGTCTGTGCCTTCGCGTGTTCAGTTGCGAATGATGTGATGCCAAAGTCCAAGATGTCGGGGACAAGGGCTACCAGATCGGAGTCTTGAGAAAATGCCATGTTATGCCCCTACCATTTGACCAAATCTGACCAATAGGCCGCTGATGCTGTTTTGTCTTTGCGCCCTGCTGCTATCTGCTTGGCGAATCTGGCCTTGAACGATCTACGCTTGGCCTTGTCCGCTTCACTCTCACCCTTTCTCGGTGGCTTGTTCTCTGCACCCTGCAAGCCAAAACGGATCAGACGAACCTTGTCACCCTGCTTTGCCAATACTGCATGGCTCTTGTCTGGATGCTTGGGTGTTCGCTTGGGCTTGTTGTAGCCCTCGAACCGTTCACCACGGTATGTGATAGCCAATAGAACCTCCAAAAAAAGGGACGGCCCCACCCCAAGGAGAGGAAGGGGCGAGGCCATCCAAACGCTTTAGATAGCTGCGTCGAACAGCATCTCAACACCGTAGGTATCGTCAAGCTCACCCACACCGTAGATAGCGGTGGCGTTAAGCTCGAAGGCCCGTAGTGATGCGTCACGTTGCGCTTCGATCTGGAAGTCACGCTTCATAGCGATAGCCAAGGCTTCGCGTGAGAAGACAGCGCCTTTCGCGTCATCGTTGCCATCAACAGATACGTTTGCAGACTCGTAAACGTCGATGCCAGCGATAGTTCCAACGTAAGCGTTAACCATAGCCGTGTTCTGCGCGTCACCACCATTGGGGTTGGCGAAGGTATTGGTCAGGTTTGCTTTCAGTTGATACGCTTGGAAAGGGTTCACAACAGCGAAGATCTCGCCCTGTGCCTTTGCGTTACGCAAGGTAGCAGCAGCTTTGAACAGATCAGCAACAGTGATCTCCTGACCAGCAGCGCCCAAGGCAGTGCTGAAGCCGTCGAACAACGCGATCAGATCTACGTCCATCTTCGTGGCGATAGCGTTACCCAGTACCGTACCCAACTCCTCAGCAGGGTTGCCAGCGCCCATTGCAGCCAAGTCAGTCAATACTACTTGTGCGCCCACCTCGCCAACGGTGATTGAGACGGAAGAAGTAGAGACAGTCGTGCTGGTCATGTCAGCGCCTTCGGTCAAGGCAGCGGCAGTGATCGCAGGGTACTTAGGCACCTGAATCGTCTTGCCAGCTTCGTCGCCGATGTTGTACTGAGTAACCAATCCCATCATCAGGGATTCTTCTTCAGCGGTGAATCGTGCCTGAGCGATGATATTCGCAAACAGGTCGTCAAGGGTTGTGCTAGTTGAAGCAGCCATATTAGTAGTCCTATATAAAGTGGTTTATTTGGTCTTCTTCTTTAACGCATGAAAGGCTTCTCGCCCTCCGTCGTTCCAGTTTTGAACCATGTCAGCCACAGATATAGGCTTCTGCGTGGAGCCACCAGCCATCCCCTGTGTGCCAGCGCCACTTTGGGAGGCTCTGACGAAATGCGGGTTAGCCGTAAGAAAGTCACCCACCAACTCATCAACAGAGAGGGGGTCGGCTTTGTCGTTGTATCTTACCGCGCCGTTGTCGTCTAATACTTCAACCGAACCATCGTCGGAGAGTTTTACACGATTACGCAGCAGTTGCGATACCTGCTCAGAATCCACAGCGTTGTGCCTGCTTGCTGCTGTCAGTAACGCACCGTCTATCTTGGTGGTTTCCAACGCCATCCGCATGGCGGCAATCTCCAGATCCTTCTTCTCGACAGTCTGCTTCAGTACCGACTCGAACTCGCCTTTTTCTTTTTGGCGTTCTATGTTCGCCTGTTCACGCTCAAGCATGAGTTGACGAGCTTCCTCGATGTCGATGCCTTCCAGCTTCTTGTCTAGCTTGCGCCTCTCCCTTTGGATTCGATCAGCAACAATGCGATCAAGCTCCTCTTGGGTAAACGTCTTGCTTTCCTGAACTTCCGTATCTTGCACTGGTTCAGTATCAGTGCTTTCAACCATGACTTCATCGCTCATGTGCGAACCTCTTTCGAGTGGGTGGGAGTATACCAGCTTTTGAGAAATGTCAACAGCCAGCGGGTTATTTTTTAGCCTTCTTTTTCTTCTTCTTGCCGATCTGCTTCAGGCTCTTGCCGTACTTGCTCGGGTTCATCTTTGGCATCTTTCTTTCCTCGCTTCTTCTTGGGTAGTGGCAGCAGCACGTTCACGATTCCATACAGGTCATCAAATTCCAGCTTCTCGTCCTCTGGTGCAGCCGCTGCCAATGGCTCCAGCAGTTCACGAATCGCGGGGGGTATTGGTCGTCTAGCGACCAGATTCTTGGCTCGGTCTAATTCTTTGGACATGGTTATTCCTCGACTATTGGTATCCAGCGATGGCGGCAGTTGTAGCCCCCTCGCACTATGAATGGATCGCCCGGACTCTTGCCTGCCCAGCTTCCTTTCCATATCTCCGCGATCTCGTCACGGGTGTATGTCTTGTTCAGGTGCTTCTTACAGAAATCCCGTGTATCGCGTATCACGTTGCCTCGATACCTGAACTCCTCTACTCCCGCCTCGTTTGCGATGTTAATCGTGAGCGAAGCCGAGAACTGATTGATTGAATCCGTTGCGTAAGTTGTCGCATAACGCCGAAGGTTATTACCAAGGCGATCTGAGTTGTAAACGCTATGGAGTCGATCAACCGCTGCCTGTTGCGTGGCTCCAGTCGTTGTCTTAGCCACCTCCACCAGTTCTTCAATCTCTGCTTGATCGCTTGCTTGATAGATTCCATTGATTCGCCCCCTGACCTCTGAGATGAAGTCCTGTTTTGACCGGCCAGACAAGGTTGCCTGATAGACACCGTTTGCCAAGGCATCCAGTTGTGACTGCGCCAAAGCCTCAAAGCCTTGGAATGATAGCCTCTGAAGCCCTGCAATGACCTCTGGCTGGACTTTTGCAAAGTTTCCATAGGTACCTAGCATCTCCTGCAAATCGTCTGAGAGGCCTCTGTAGTCGCCCAGAACGGTCTGTACGCTCGATAGATAATCGTCTTCCAGTATGCGGCGCATCTCAGAGCGAGCGTTGACCGCCCACTCCAAGTCAAATAGCTTGCCTGCGCTGTCTGGTGCCGACTGTATGAGGTCAGCCATATCCCGCTCGGTAAGGTCGAAAGCGTTGGACAAGAACTCCTTGTGCCGATCTTCCATAGCCTCTTGGATATTTTCATAGACGTCATCTGCTGCCATTACTGACTAGGCTCTTGACCAACTGGGGCGAATAGTTCATCGCCACCATCTACCGGCTCCAGACCAATCTTCTCGCGCACTTCGTTGGGGCTTACCGCTCCGCTGTCGATGTGGTACGAGTAGATCTGTGTCTTCTCGTTGAA
>Ga0181395_1000916_pt1 | contig 12228 bp, 9 predicted proteins | sample 18SPOviralmetaG_FD_130124 | JGI IMG/M metagenome (GOLD analysis project Ga0181395, IMG submission 130124) | Marine viral communities from the oligotrophic San Pedro Time Series (SPOT) site, San Pedro Channel, CA, USA - 18 SPOT_SRF_2010-12-16 | ecosystem: Environmental > Aquatic > Marine > Strait...
CTGCAATCGCTGTGATTGGGTCCATATATTACTCCTATTTGTAAGACCATATCCAAGGTCTTGGGCTTGTTACAGAACTCTTAGGCATAGTATCTAGATGTATAAACCTTTTCTCATGTACACCATTTTGTTTAACACCTATACCTGTAAAGCCTAGTTCTAATGCTAAACGTACTATCTCAAATGCTTTATGTCCAGAACAAACAACATCTACAGCACAACCTTTTAAGTGTGCAGACCTAGTGCTACCACCTATAGCTAAGTTATGTGATTCACTTCTATAACCAGAGCTAATAGACATAGGTTGTTTTAATTTTTCTCTTAACTTATCAAGCTTACTCATAAACTTTTCATCCATATGTACTTCACCTGTACCTTTACATCTTAATTCATCTTCTGAAAAGTATTTCCATCTTGTGTGCATTATTTATGTCTCCTTATCATATCATCTATTTTACTTTCTAGTCTATCAAATCGTTGTAGTAATTGTTTTAAATCATCTTTAACATCTTCTTTAGAAGCATAGGTTACAGCTATGTTCTCTCTTGTTTCTGATAGCTCATCTTTAACTTTACTAATAGCAGCAGACGTAGAACGTATCCACCATAGGAAACCTCCTATAGCCATAGTTAATACTGCGTTCCATATCATATTCATATCTGCCATTGTTTATCTCCTAAAATTTTTTGTCTTTATATTTAAACCATGTTTCATTTACTTTTTTATCAAAAGAACTATCATCTCCTAAACTTGCTTCAGGTAAACGAAGTATAGCTGTTTTTAATTTTTTATTTTCTTTTTGATTTAATAACCATTGTTTTGCATCATAACTTCCAATCAATAATCTAGTTATTTTATCACCACTTATTTTAGGTATGTCTCCTTTTTCAATATTTGAATTTATAGTTTCTGCTATTTGTTTTTCTGTTAAACCTAATACTTTATATTTTTTTACTAAATTAAATAATTTTTTATCAGCTTGATAACTTTTTTCTATAGCACTTTCAAAGTCATCAAAAAATCTGTCTTCATCATAGTCTTTTTCACGTTGATATTTTGTAATAGTTTTAAAAAATTCTTTTCTTGCTTTTTGTTTTGCTGCATATAAAGGAGCCACTTTAAATCTAATACTATTATTTACATTAAACTCTTTTGTTTTTAATCCAATAATAGATAGTATATTATCTTTTGTTAAACCATCTCTTAAAATAGAACCAGGTTCAAACTTACTAGGTAAAGACATACCACTTCTAACACCTGTTGCATCTACTTTGCCTTTATTAATCCATTGTGTTCCATCATATTCCCACTCATTAACAACTGTATTTAATCTTGCTTGTGCTCTTTCTGATTCTTTAGCATTAGCAAAATTAATAAAATCATTACTAAAGCCTGATGAAAAAAGAGCATTTTTTCCAAATATTTTTTTAAGTAAATCTTCAGTTTCTCTTTGACCAGAACCTTCAGGAAAGACTACTGCTTTTACAGGGTCTATAATATTTAATATACTTTGTAATAAAACAGAAGGTTCAAAATAAGGTTCTAAAAGTTCCCAAGCAGCATAAGTCATTATTTCATTAAATTCAGCATCACTTATATTTTCTTTATTTTTTAACCCACGATATATTCTTCTAATAGGACTTTTTAATACTTGCCATACATCTAATCTAGAAGGTTCTTTATAAGTATAAATTAATTCTTCTGATGATAAACCTTTTTTAGTTTTTCTTTTTCTATATTTAACAGGTGCTACAAATACTTTTCCACTTGCTGTATAAAAATCACTTATTTCATTTAAAGCATCTACCTGATTTTGATTTATGTTATTTGAATTTGAAGATGTATTTGTTAAAGCATCTACTCCTATAGCTAAAGCCATAACTCCTCCCATACTTTTTAAACCTTCTCTACTTAATGATTTTTTAGCTTTACTATTTTTTAAATCATAACCTGTTTTAACTAACATATCATCAGCATCTTTAAATCCTGCCATTCTAGCAATATCATTAATAGATTTTCCTGATGTATCTCTATATATTCTTTTAAGAGTTTCTTTAACTGTTCTTAATACTTCTGAGTTCCACGAAACAAAAGAACCAAGTGGTACTGACCTTGCCCATTGTCTTATACCTTTAGGAACCATATACCAATTAGGCATACCTTTACGAACACGTTGAGCAATAAACTCATCCATAATGTCTTCTAATGATTTGTTATTAGCTATAGGCATTTCTTTTAAATAAGGTTCTATATTTCTAGAAGCTCTTTTTCTTAACCCATCATATACACCTAACCTCCATAAAGCATCAGAAAATTCGTATACTCCACCTATAATATTAAATGTTTTTTTAATAGGAAAAAATATTTTTTTAACAATACTTGCATCATTTACTTTATTACCTATTGCAGATGATGTTTCTTTTAAATATTCTTTAAATTGTTGTGCTCTAACACCTGTATTAATTAAACCTAATCGTTTATGTTTATCTAACCATTTTAAATAATCTTTATTTAGCCCTAAAGCAGAAGTATTCTTTATTAAATTTTTTGCATTGCTTAACAAACGTGGATTTAAAGTACCAAAAGAAATAACAAAACCACCATTACCTATATTATTTATAGCTTGTGTAACAGGAGATATTACTGCTAATAAATATTCAGTAAAACCTTTAAAGCCTGATACAGCACCATTCCAAACTCCTCCTACACCTCCTCCAGGTCTTGCATTTTCTAATCCTTTAGATAATCCATTAGCAAAAGCATCATCTGCAAAAATTCCTTCTAAAGGATTACGTATTCCTTTAGGCATTTCTAAACCACCTACTTGTTCTATAGAACCTAAATTTTTTAATGAAGTGTCTACATTTTTATAAGCATTTTTTTCTACTAAATTATCCATTTCTTCTATAAAATCTTCATCTATATCAGTAACATCATCTCCTATTTTACCAGGAACTGTAACTTGTTTTACTCCTTGTTTTTTTACTTTAGGGTCTAGTGGAATTTTTGTTCCTTCTACTAAATAACCTTTAGCTAATCCATCTTCTTTTAAAGTATTTAAAAATTTTGTTTGTGCAACTATTTCTCCTAAATTTTCCATAGTTCTTAAATAACGAGTTACAGGATTTACTTCTTCTATACGAAACTTTTTTAATTCTTCAGATTGTAATACTCTTCGTTGTACACCTGGTTTTCCTGTTTTATATGTAGGAGTATCTGATAATATATTTAAAATAGTTTTACTATCATCACCAAAAGATTTAATATATTCTCTAGCTATAGGTGCTAAATCTTCAGGTTTAGTATAAGGTGTAGCTTTCATTAAAAATTTTTGAAATCTTTCAACTGTATTAATTTCATTAGCATATTCTTTTAATACTTTTGAGTTAACAATCTTTCCTTTTTGTATAGCTTCTACTATCCCTATAGCTTCATTTAATTTTTTATTAACTTCAGGGTCATTAAAAACTTTATAACTTCTTTGTAAATAAAATTTATTATTTTTACCAAACTTAGTACTTAATTTGTCTCCTAATATTCCAGAGTTTATTAAATAATTAGAGTTATCATCTGCATGTCTTCTCATTTTTTTTATAGCTTCTCTTGTCTTAGGTTTAAAAGAACTTAATAATTGTTCTTGTTGTTTTCTAAAAAAACTTCTTGTTAAATCATCACCTAATTTTTCTGCTAATTGTTTTACTTGTTTATTAATAACTTGTTTATTAAAAGGTCTTTTACCTGCTTTTACTCTATCTGCATTTTCTGCTTCTATTATTCTTTTAGCTTGAGGTGTTACTTTTTTAATGTTATTATTTTTAAGTGTTACAAATTCATCTATATCATCATCTAAAACTAAAGTTCTATTTATTTTTTCTCCTAAATCATCAGGTAAATCATCAAAAGTTTTAGCATTATATTCTTCTTCAATTGCTTTATTAAAATTTTTTATATTAACAACAGCTTCTTTTTTAAAATATTGTGGTTCACCTTTTCTAGCTATATATAAATCATAAGCATCATCAGTTAAACCTCTATTAGAAAACAAATATTCTTTAAATTTTTCAAATGAAAATTTTTTAGTAGGAACATCATAAACTTCTTTTTTAACTGTTTGTTCTCCAACTTCTTCAATAGGTTTTGTTAAGTTTATTTCTTGAATATATTCTCCATTAGCATCTTCAATAACTGTATTAGAATTAACTTGTTCATTTTGAGCATTGTTAGCCAACGTATCTTCTCCATCTGCTTTCTTAGCAGAAACAGGAGAAGTAACACCATCTTCTATTGCTTTTTCTTTTTTAAATTTTTTTGCTCCACTTTTAAAAATACCTATTAAAACTGCAAGAGGTACATCAACAGCACCTGCAGTAACTAACTCTTGAGCAAATGTATTAAGGTATTGTAAAGCTACAGGGTCTTCAGGGTCTACAGCTATCATATTAAAATAAGGTATAGCAGGAGCAAATGTTTCAGGAAAAGCTTTTGATAAACCATCTAAAGTAGCTTCTTCAGGACTAAAAGCTAATGTTAAAGCAACAGAATCTTTTAATATATCTTTACCTACTTTTTTAGCACCTTGTTTAATAGCATCTTTTGTAAATAAACGAGGAGCTTTTTTAATAATATTATCAACACTTTTAGCAACTTGTTTTACATCTTTAAGAGCTTCTTTTGGTTTTCCTAATGCTTTACGAAAACCTAATATACCAAGTGCACCTTGTGTTACATCTTCTCCCATTTCTCCTATAAGTTGTGTTTTACCTGTACCATAATAAGGGTCTGTAAATCCTTGAGTATAATCTTTAACAGATTCAGGAATGACATCTCCTGCTTTATCAGATATTTTTTTAACAGTATCTGTTATAAAGTTAGGAGCAACAGATGCACCTTTTCGTACTAACTCACTACCTAAATCTACTGCACCTTTTACTACAACTTTACCTAAAGCTTCTGGTATACTAACCTCTTTAGGGTCTTTACCTTCTGCTACTAATCTTTTATATTCTTTATTTGCTTGTATATAATCTTCTACTTCATATCCATTATCATTTATAAAAGACATAATGTCTTCATCTGTTTTAAAAATATTATCATCCATACCTTTTTGTATAGTATCTTTAATATCTATAAATGATTGAGAGGTAGGACTAAGAGAAGTTTTTAATTCTGACATATTTATTTATTATTTTAAATTAGGGTTAATGTTATTTTCTTTCTTTCTTCCACCAGGAATTCCTACAGGATCATTATCTTCATTATTATCTTTATCTTTTTTTAAATCTGGATTTTCTTTAATTATTCTTTGTGCAACTTTTCTAATAATTATATCTTGAGTTTCTTTATATCTAGTTCCTACATTTGAATAATCTTCTAAAGTTTTTCCTTTAGGTAAGTTAAAATCTTCTTCTGTATTAAATGTATAATTTTTTCCATCAACATTAATAGTAATATCACCTGATTTATTTTTTGCTTTTGTTATCATATCTTGAGTAGCATTTCCTATAACTGAAACAGTATTTGCATATGTTGCAGTATCATAAGTAATCTTTCCTGTCTCGTTATCTAAATCATATTTTATTCCTGAAGCATCTAAAAGAATTTTCTTTTTGTCTGTTGTACTTAAAGGTTCTTTTTCTGTACGAGTTTTTTGTGCTGCTGCTCTTGTAGCTGCTGATTTACTTATAGCATTAATTTGGTCTGTAATAGCTTTAACTGCTTCCATATCACCTTTAGATTGAGCATCTATTAAATTCATTTTTAATTGATTAATATCAGTAGTAGCTTTTAATCTTTTAGCTTTCTCTTCATCTTCTAACTTTTTATAACTTGTAGCTGTTTTACCTATGCCTGTTAAAATTTTTCCTACACCTGAACCTGCTCCAGTAACATTCTCATCAAAAGCAGCACCTAATATAGCATTATATAAATTTTGTTCTCTAGTAAAAGCAGGGTCTGAAGTTCCTTTTTGTAATGCTGTTATTTGTGCTTGAGTTAAATCACCTTGTTGACGTAAAGCTTCTTGTCTATTTGTAGCAGCTTGTCTAGTAGCAGCAAGTCCTGCTTTTTCTAAAGCAGCATAATTAACAGGAGTATATTCATCTTGTATTAAAGTATCTAAAGATGGAAGGTCTATAGGTTGATAGTTAGGAGGAGTTCCTATTTGACCTGGTATAGCTCTCTTAACTAATCCTGCAATACCACCACCAGTTTTACCTTGACCAAATACAGGTTTACCAGTAAAAGTTCCATATAAGCTACCTACACCTGCTAGTCCACCTATAAGCTGTTGACCTAAACTAGGTTGTGGAGGTGGAGGAGGTGCATAAGTTGTTGTAGATATAGGAGCTCCTGATACTACTTGTTGATATTTTTGCATAGCTTGATAAGGCTCATCTTTTTCTTGTAAGAATTGTCTATAAGCTTCATCTAATGCTGCTTGTGTTTGTGCTTGTTTTGCTTCTCCTACACCTTGTTGAGCTCCAAGTTCTGCTAAACCTGTTTTAAATCCTGCACCTGCTATGTTAGCTAAGTTTGTAGAAGCTTGTCCTTGTCTCATTCTTTCAGCATCTAATGCTGCTCTAGCATCTGCAAATGCAGCTTGACTACCTTTAGTTTGTATATCACTTAATAACTTTTGTTGTTCTCCTAATGATTGTGCTTCTAATAATGTACCTCTAGTACCACCAAAAGAACCTTGAGCTACTTGTGCTGCTCTTATCTTAGGTAATACATTTTGTTCAAAAGCTTTTTGTGATTCTCTTTTTTCTATATCAGTTACAGCTTGTTGATAAGGAGACATAGCTTCTTGTATCTGTGCACCTGTAATACCTGATGCAGCATCTCTTGTCATTTGTTCTGCTTCTGCATACTTAGGTGCAGTTCCTCCTTGTAGTCCTGCTATACCTGTAAATGCTTGTTCTTGTTCTGGACTATAAGGTGCAATAGTAGGACCCTCATAAGGAGTGTATCCTTCATCAGTTCTTTTATTATATAATGCCTGTGCCTTACTTAATATATCTGTGTAATAAGGTTTTAACTGTTCAGGTATTTCTGTAACTGATAAGGGTTGTGCACCTACTACAGGTTGTGCAGGTTGTGAACCAAATATTGAAGATAATACTCCCATTCTATACTCCTTGTACCATTGGTGTTAACGCAGACAAACCATCTACTTCTTTAGGTTGCTTTGTATTACCATATGCTTTTTTCTAATATTTTTAATTGTTTCATCCATAACTTTTGCTCCTTCTGCAGGATTACCACCACCTAATGCTGCCATTGTATAACTATCAACTACATACTCACTAGGACTTACTGCTAATGTTCCTACTTGTTCTGGTCCTTCTTTAATAGGCATGTAAACATTATCTTCCATACCTCCACCATCTCCTGGAACCATACCACTAAACTCACCACCTCTAGCCATAGATATTAAACCACCTTGTGCAAAAGGTAATGGTATATTTCTTGCTTTAAAAGCTTCTTCTAATTGTCTTCTAGCACCTGTTCCTGGAGCATATACTTTTTCTACTTCATAAGGTTGTTCTCTTACTACTTTTAAATATTCATCAATAATTTGTTGGTCTTCTATATTAGTTGCTTCCTTTGAAAATGCTTCAGATTGTTGTTCTTCTGTAGGTACTGTTGTTACATTTGGTTCTTTACCTGTAGGCATTAATGTTTTTATTTTATCTAAAAATCCTCCCATTCCTAAAGATATTAAACCACCTTGTGCTGTTTCTACTACATCTTCTGTAGGCTCATAAACAGTTCTACCTCTATATAAATATCTACCACCACCTAAAGCTCTATCTAAAATTTCAGCTACAGTTCTAACAGGAACAACACCAGTTGAATCATATACAACTCTTTGTGAACCATAACCATCAGGATATTCTACTGTATATCCTTCACGTCTTAATCTATCATCTTCTTCTTCTTGTAATCTTTTTGCTTGTTCATTTGCATTTTGTAAATCTACATAAGAACCACCAAAATCTCCTGCTAATCCTTTACTTGCTATATTCATTAAACCTGCTTTAGTCGTTGGATTAAAATCTTGTGCAATAGCACCACTTATATCTTTTACAGATTGAGGTACATAGTCTCCTACTGCAGATGCTGTTCTTTGAAATAAGTTAGGAGCACCTGGTCCACGAGGTATACTGCTAACAGGTTGGTCAAATCCTCCTGCAATAGGTGTTGTTCCTTTGTCTGCTAAAAATGCTTGAGTATCAAAACCTTTAGGAGCTCCTCCAGGAACTATTGTACCTCCCATCTCAGGGGTAGGAGAATAACTTGGTGTAGCACTAGGTGGAACATATCTATCAAGACCTACTGGAGCATTTTGATAAGTATCTGCTACTGCTATTTGTTGTGAAGCTGTTGGAGCACTTCCTGATCCTACTTCTACTCCATAAGATGTACCAACATCTGGTGTACCACTAGCTACATTTGTTGTTGGTGGTGCATAATTACTACCACTACTAAAAGAACTTGGGTCTCCTTTTGATATTAATTCTGGATTTGAAGTATTTGCTACTATAGTGTCTGGTTGAGTAGGGTTACCCATAAATGTTTTACCTGCCATCTTATTACTTACACCTCTAAAAGTACCTGCAGTAACACCACTAATTATACCTGCTTTAGCAGCATCTTTAAAACTTCTACCTGCAGCTAAATTACCTACAAGAGAACCAAGACCTGTAGTAGCACCAAAAGCTAAAGGACTCATAGCACCTACAGATGTTAATCCAAATGCTCCAAAATGTGCTAAAGCATATGGAGCAGCTATAGCAAAAGCAATAGGTGCTATTGTTTTAAATGCATCAGACTTTACAACATTTTTAACACCTTTTGCAGCACCTTTAACAATTCTTTTACCTGCTCTAACTATTTTATTTAAAAATACTTCAGGCATACCTGTTGTTGGATTAATAGTTATAGTTAACATAGAAGATAAACCTTCTAGTTCATCAGGTCTCATATGTAATAATAATTTATCACCACCTCTACCATAAGAAGCTACTTGTTGTGCCATAGATTGTATTTCAGGATTAGGTTCTCTTGGTTCCTGTTGTTCTACTTGTTGCATCATCATAGCTTGTTCTTCTGGATTCATAGGTTGTATTGACATACCTTGTTCTTGCATCATAGCTTCTTCCATTCCACCACCTTCTTGCATAGGCACAGTTACTTGAGGTAACCTATTTAAACCTCCTGTTGGTTGTCGTTGTCCTTGCATATATTGCATTGCATTAAGAGTATCATTATAATCTGAACTATTTATATCATCTCCAAACTGTTGAAAGTCTTGAAGTGTTGCAGATTTTGGAAGGGCATTAGGGTTCATCATTTTTTTATTCCTCTTGGATTCATATAGTTGGATTGTGGTTTTGTATTGTCTGCTATAAAGTTACTACTATTATACACTATTTTTTTAGAGTTAGCTATAGGTTCTACCTTTTGTTGTAAAGAAAAATGATTAGGTAACACAGCTTTACCTGTATTTAAATTACCTAAAAAGGTACTACCATAAACATAATCAAAGTATTTTTTATCAGTCATTAATTATCTCTAGTATTTTTTCTCTTTGTTTTAAAATTTCTTTTTGTTGTATCATAATCTGTTCTCTTTGTTTTAATATATATTCTTTACTTACAATATTATTTTCTTCTTGTATTACTTTATCTTTAGGAAATATAATTATATTATCAGTCATTAATTTAAATCATGCCATGATGTTTCAGAAGCTAAACTTACATATCCTTTAAACTTACCAGTTGATGCTGAATAAGCTATATCACCTGCTTGTGGATTTGTAATATTAGTAACAGTAGTAACTGTAAATATTTTTGTTGATGGTCTACTATCTACTTGTACATCTCTTGTATTTAATTCATTAATTAAAGTAGAACCCCATTTTTCCATTAATATATATAACTGTCTTAATTCTTCATTCTCTTGCATTTGATAACCATATAACTTAGGTATAAGTGGATACTGTTGTGCCATTATCTTTTACCATCTGGTTGTATAGCTAAACGAATTGACCCCCATCTCCAACTCGTGTTAGCTGAATTACAAGATACTCTTACTCTCCCTTGCCTTCCTCTTGCTCTCATATCTATCTTAACTGTAGTATTACTTACTGTATGTGGTGGTGCAGGTTTTTCTGTTTCAGTAGAACTTTCAGGAAAGTCTTTTGTTTTAATTGAAAAAGTTAATGCACCATCATTAATTGTAAAGTCAGGTATTACTCTAGATAAAAACATAATATCATTTCCATCTGCCATATCAAAATCTGCTGACTCTATAAACGAAGACATTGGTTGTCCACTTTCTGTATATAAACCATCAGGTTCATTGTTATATAAATTATTACCTGCTACTGTTACACCTGTTGTTATTGTATTTCCAAATACTGTTTTATCTGCAAAGGTTGTAAAGATACTAGAACCATATGTCCAGTAACCTTCATTAGGTGAATAGATAACATAACTATCACATTCATCAGAACCTGTAGAAGGATACAACCAAATTACTTCTTTAAACTCAGAATTAATTCCACAAAATATTTTATCTTTTTGGTCTTGATTTAATCTATCAAATATAAATCTTCTTACAGTACAATCTAAATTTTTAACTTGACCATCAAACATATAAAAGTTATCATGCCCCATCCATACTGTTGTACCATCATAATCAACTGCAGCATGTGGAGCTATTAATCCACAGTTACTACCTAGTTGATTAAAACCAAATGTAAAAGGTGGTCCAACAAAAGTCATAGTCCATAGTGAATTATCTGTCCATATGTTAATAGCATTTCTACTTCTTACTCCACCTATTATTTGTGTACCATCTGTTAATACATTTTCTCCTGCTGTTGAACTTAATGAAGGAACCCAGTTAGTTAAGTCTTCTTGATTAGACCATTTTACTAACATAGGTTCAAAGGTTCCATTAGGGTTTGCAGTTGTATTAAATTGATTTGCTCCTAAACAAATTAAATGTCTATCATTAGGAGAAACTATAACAGAGTTTACAGTTGTTGGTGTTGAGTTAGTAGCACCAGAAACTAAAGCAGCTCTAGTAGGACTTGTTGATGCATCTGTATCAAAAAGATAAATAGAACTACCTCTTCTATTTGCTACAATATCTTCACCAAAGTTATCTAAACTCCATTGTGTTATCTGACTAGCAAAGTCACTAGCACCTACTGATGTAGGTTTATTCCATGCTCTTCCTCCTGCAACACTTACACCTGCATTATAAGAACCTGCACCATAACCTAAATCTGTTACAGCATTATCTACACCACTACCTAATAAGTAATGTATTGTTCCACCACCTGTAGATGATTGAGCAGCACTAGATGTAGTAGCTACTGATAAAGCAAATGTATTTGCATTAATAACACTTACAGGATATGTTGTTGTTCCTAATAATATATTACCACCAATGGTAGTAGAACTTGTAAAGAAAACAAAATCACCTGTTGCTCTACCATGTGCTGTTGCTGATACTGTTACTGTATTAGAACTAATAGCACAAGTAAAAGCACTAGCTAATGTAGTACTTGCAGATACAGGAGTAATATCAAATATCTGGTCACCATTATGTTCATATAACATTTTAGATGTACCAAAAGCAGCTCTTTTAAATTGGTCATTATCAGACCATGTAATTAAATCTCTTCCTGCACCATTAAATGTAGCAGATACTTTTGTTGCATATCCACCTATGTTTTCTGGTTTACCTGCTCTAAAACGTACCTTATCAACATCATACCATGAACCTTTTTCTGCATACTGTGTTGACTCTCTAAAGACTCCAGGCTTAAAGTCCATTTTTACTAACTTAGAAGTTGTTGACATTTAAATCCTAATCAAAGTTTTTTAATAATGCTGCGTCTATTGTTGTTGCACTTCTTGTGCTATATACTAATATATCTACATCTGCTGCACCTGTGCTTAATGTTGGTGCTGCTCCAGATACAAATTGATAAACAGAATTATAAGATAATGTTCTACTACCTGTACTATCTTGTATAACATATATCTGTCCTGTTTGTCCTGCTACTGCATTAGTAGGTGCTGCTAATGTTCTATTACCACCTATAGTAACTAAGAAGTTATTACCTAATGCAAAGTCTACTGCTATACTTGCAGCATCTGTTAATGTTGTTATTGGGTTATATGCTCTAGCAGATGTTCCTACTTTTAA
>Ga0181395_1000918_pt1 | contig 12216 bp, 15 predicted proteins | sample 18SPOviralmetaG_FD_130124 | JGI IMG/M metagenome (GOLD analysis project Ga0181395, IMG submission 130124) | Marine viral communities from the oligotrophic San Pedro Time Series (SPOT) site, San Pedro Channel, CA, USA - 18 SPOT_SRF_2010-12-16 | ecosystem: Environmental > Aquatic > Marine > Strait...
CTCAAGGCAAACGCAACTGGTTCGAGCTCTCCCTTTAATACTTCTTTTGTTTCTTCCTTCTCTTTCTCTCTCACGCCCTCATTACGCTCATGCGTTTGCATAACAGAGCGAGCGGTCCTGATGATCTCCTCTCGATCAAGGGGTGGTCGGTTGAATTGATTCCACTGGAGGAGCTCTTCGATTGTCTCGTTTAAGGAATGGCCATCTTTAATAAGGTGTCCTGCCTTCCTCGCAGTTGCGTCATTGCGTCCACTAACACCAACGCCACCCTCCTCCACACCAAGTTTTGAAGGATCAAGAAGAAACCCTCCCTTGTTGTAGTCCTCGATGCGCAAAACGTCTGTCTGCAAAACAGGCGGCAACTCTCTCCAATCACCGTCGAACCCCTCGACCACCTCTTCCGTATAAACCGCTCCGCTCTCATGAACTGAGCCTGGCGCAATGACAATGCCGCCCTTGCCTCTCACATCGATCTTGGCATTGGCATTGGTGCTGTTTCTTATCTCGAGATCGGGGCTTGCCTGAAAATAAAAATGCCTTCCTCTTGAAGTTTTAACGGTGCGCGGCGTGAAGGGCAGATTCTCTTTAATCCAGACTTCTGCCTCTTGGCTGTCGGCATCAATCACCACCAGTTGTTTGCCACAAACAATGGCGTAGTTCGCCCCCTCAAATTCTCGTCCGAGCCAACGCTCGTATAAATGATCGGGCGGATCTTCAGTCTGCCACTGAGCCCAGGGTACAAGAGGATGTTTTCGTATAGGGTGGGCAGGAATGACGGTGAGCCCTTCTTCGATTAATCTCTGCGCTTCGTCTCGAGCGCTCATACTAAGAAGCATCCCGCCATACTGCGCAGCTAATTTCCTCGAGGTCGAGCTCTAGGAGCTCCATTAAACTTTTTATTCTCTCGGGCGGAATTTTGCCTCGATCATTCCAAGAATAAATCGCTCTTCGGGAAATGCTTAATTGGTTCGAAAGGTTGGTTATTCCGAATTCTTTTATCTTGGTCCATACTAAATCAGGGAGCATTTTGTGTACTAACAGTTCGTTTTCGTCCCAAGGTTTTACATTAATTAAAAACCAATTGCCAAACTTTTTTTACCGTAACACTTGTCAACTAGGAAGAAACAAGATAGCTTGTCTGGCTCTGTCTAAGAATGTCTTAGGCAGACCAAACAAAACAAAAGGAAGAAAAATGGCGAAGCAACGAGTCTTATTTTGTGACCGGCTTAGAGATTTACGAAAAGCACGCGGTCTTTCGTTGAGAGAACTGTCTGAACTTTTGAAAAAAGAACATAAGGTAGACATCAGCCACACGGCTTTAGCGAAGTGGGAAAAAGATGTACCCGAAAGATCACCGCCCCGAAGAGAATTCGTTGCAGCACTTTGCAACCTGTTTAACGTCAAGCCGAGCTTTTTGCTTGATGAAATCTTTAGTGTCGGACCAGCAAAAAAACACACGGATGGCCGTATTAATGATTGGCAGGATGTAAATCTTTTGAGTGATGACCGATATAAGATGCTTCTTAGCATCAAGCAAGAGTTTTTAAAAGCCCAGGACGTGGAAACCAGGAGTAGAGGCAATGGCAGTAGCAATTCTTAACACACGCTCGCAAGTGCGAGAGAGGATTTGGCGGTTAGTGAATGGATTTGTTAACACAGTTTATATGGGAGAAGTCTTCCCATGCCACACCAGCAAATACGGCATTGAATTAATTCACTGTTCCGATTATCACACCGCAAAAGAAAGTCATTTTTGCGAATCTTATATGAACCACCCATTGGTTGAACGAACCATCAAAGCAGCACCTATCTGGACAGACGGACGGCGCTTTAAGTTTCCAAGAGTTTATCTTGCGGCACACATAACCAAAGATGGTAATCGAAGTTTGCCAGGGCTCGTCTATTTGACAGGAAGCGAGTGGTACAACCTCAGTATTCCAAGCGACTATGAAGATATCATAATAACGATGTGGAGAATTTTTGCTGAAACCGACGGCGTGTTTACGTTGCCTCATCCAGAGTTGCTTTTTGCTGAAAAGCCCGACACATCTGGACGCACTCTTTATGAACACTGGAAAGCTTACAAAGATTTTTTAGCTGGATATGATCCAGCGTCTTTCAAAGCATTTAAGCTCATAAAATGAAACACCTTGTGCCCAAATCGTACTAAGAGTTTACATACCTAAAAAGTTGCGCTAAGGTTGTCCTAAACAGACTAACCGAGGCGCGACATGACCAACCTTAATATCGTTAATCACAACGAACCTGATCTCGACCAGCTTGCAGAAATTTGGCTGATGCAAAAGGCTTGTGAGGAAGCTGCAAGGAAAAAGCGTTTAGAAGTTGAGCAACGAATGCTGCCTTTGCTGGAACAAAAAGTCGAAGGCCAGGCCACCACAACGACCCGCCACAACAAAAAGATTGTTGTTAAAAAACAAATCAAACGCAGCTTCGACGGCAAAGCCTTAAACGAAGTCCGTGGTGAAATTCCAGATGATATGTTGCCGCTCAAAATCAGCGAAGTGCTGGACACCAAGCGACTTAGATATCTGCAAAACAACGAACCTGAAACCTATAAGATTCTTTCGCGTTGCATTGTGTCTGAACCACAAAAGCCCAACATTACGATTGAAACAATTCTCTGAGCTCTGAATCCCCTAGAAGTACTTCTGGCGGGAGAGAGCTCAGATACGTTCATGACTCCCGCCAGTTTTTTAAAAAACAAAAGGAAAGCATATGGCAATAGATTTATCAGCAATTAAAAAAACCAAGGGCTTAGGAAGTCCTCCCATGATCTGCATCCACGGCACAAGCGGAGTTGGCAAAACGACCTTCGCAAGCCAGGCACCCTCCCCCATTTTTATTCAAACGGAAAAAGGTGAAGGCTTGTTAGAAATTGACACCTTTCATTTCGGAAGCGAAGGCATTGCGACCAGTTACGAGGAAGTCCTCGAGGCCGTCGATAGCCTTCTCAACAATGAGCACAAGTACGGCACATTGGTCGTTGATTCAATTGACCACCTCGAGCCGTTGATCTGGGCAGACCTGTGCCACAAAAACGGCTGGGCCAACATCGACAAGGCTGGCTATGGTGCTGGATATAATGCTGCCGCTCAGGAATGGCGAGTCTTCTTGAAAAAGCTTGAGACACTTCGGCAAACGAAGAAGATGGCAATCATCTTGATAGCACACAATCAGCAAAAGAAAATCGACGATGCCGAGTATGGCCAATTAGACAAGCACGATCTCAAACTACACCAAAAGAGCTCAGGCATTGTTGCTGAAACCGTGGACTGCGTTTTCTTTGCAAAGCACAAAATTACATTGCGTAAAGAAGACAAAGGTTTTGGTCAAACTCGCAACAAGGGCATCGACACCGGGGAGCGCGTCCTGGTAACCACTGGTGGCCCACATCACACGGCCAAGAATCGTTACAACTTGCAAGGCGAGATACCGCTTAGTTGGAGCGATTTTTGGAGCGCATTACAAGAAGCAATTAATCCAGAAGAGAAGGAGACAGCAGTAAATGGGTAATCTAAATTTTTCAATCCAGAATGAGTCTGAAGATCAAGATCAAGGCTCTTACGACAACACACCAATCCCGCCAGGGAATTACCATGTAGTGATTTTTGATAGCGATCAAAGAGACAACAACCAAGGAACTGGGAAATGGTTGCGACTTGGCTTCGAAGTAAAAGGTGCTGGTCCCCAGGAGGGAAAGGACTTCAGTATTTTCTATAACATCCAGCACAGTAATCCGGTTGCTGAGAAAATTGCAGTTGAGGAGCTTTCTCGACTGTGCAGGGCAATTGGCCTTTCCGGCACGGCAGAAAACGAAGAGGACATCTTAAATAAAGAGCTCATCGTTGAAACCAAAATTGACGTAGACAAGCGAGATGGTACTGAGAGAGTAGCAATCAAGAAATACAAACCGCTCCCTCAAGCAGCCCCGGCTCCTCAAGCACCAACGAAGGCAGCCAACCAGAGCAACTTCGATGATCCAGTGCCTAACCTTGGCGGAGAGGAAAAAGCCCCTTGGCAGAGCTAGAGCTCATCGAAGCAATCGACCTGGCCGTGGCGGAGAACAATCCGCCATCGGTCGGACGGCACTATCTTGGCGGCAGTCAGATTGGCGAAGAGTGTGAACGGAAGCTTTGGTACTCATTCCGTTGGGCGATGCTAATTGTCTTTGGTCCTCGCATCTTGCGCCTCTTTGATCGAGGTCATAGAGAGGAGCCCGCATTAATAAAATATCTCACCGACGCTGGCGTGGACTGCTACGAAGTCGATGAAAAAACTGGTGAGCAATTCGCAGTGAGTTTTGCTTGGGGACACGGAGGCGGACACCTGGACGGTGCATTAAAAAATCTGCCGGATCATCCTGAGTGGCACTTGGCTGAATTCAAAACCTCGAGCGACAAAGAATTTAAAAAGGTGCAGAAAGCAGGAGTGCGGTCAGCAAAGCCAGTCCATTTTGCCCAGATGCAGATTTACATGCATCTATCTGGCCTTAAGTTTGCGGCCTACATCGTGGTGAATAAAAACGACGATGCCCTTTACTTCGAGCGCGTTGAGTATGACCCGGATGAAGGAGCCAGGATTGAGGCAAAGGCCGAAGCGATTGTCGCTGCCGAGTCTCCGCCAACGAAGTTGAGCGAAGACCCGACGTTTTTCAAATGCCGCTTCTGCGACTATAAGGAGCTCTGTCATTACGAGCAAACGCCCCAGGCTAATTGCCGGACTTGCGTTCATTCCACGCCGGAAAAAGAGGATGGCCGCTGGCTATGTGAAAAGAAAAACCTGGAGCTCACGCGCCAATTGCAAAAGCAAGGGTGTGATCAGCACCGCTTCATCCCGCACCTGATAGAAAACTGGGCGGAGTTCATAGAGATGGAAGGCGAGAGCGTGAAATATAAAAACACTCAGAACGGAAAAGAATTTTTGAACGGCGAGCCCGGATACTCCTCGATTGAGATCAGCCTCGCCCAAGACGTCAGGATCATCGGTGATGAAACCGTTGATCAGATTAAAGAGACATTTGATGGGAGACTCGCGGGATGACGAAAATTACAATCGAGATCGACGACGATGATGCGCGAGAGGCGCTCGAGTGGGCCGGAGAGGTTACGCAACTTCTCCAAGAAATCAAAGAAGAGATACGTCGGCAAAATGGGAAACAAGATGTCAGCGATTGACAAACAAATCGGCGGCGATCATTACAAGGGCATGGCCATTCAGCCCATAGAATATATTCAAGCCAACGGATTAAGTTATATCGAAGGCAACATTGTGAAGTACATCTCTCGGTGGCGAGAGAAAAACGGCATCGAAGATTTAAAAAAGATAAAGCACTACGTCGAATTTTTAATAGAAGAAGTGGAAGGAAAAAAAGGAAAAGAGCTCGGAGAAATAAACGATCAGAAACTGCAAGCATTCATGAACCAAACTGGATGCGAAGGAGGAACATGCGAATTTTGAAGAGACGAAGCTGGGGAGAGAACCCTGCTGATTGGAAAGAAAGAATTGCATGGCCAAGTGTCTATGGCTATGCGTTAACCGGGATTGTAGTTATAGGAGTTTTAATAGCGTGAATTTGTTGACCAAAAAAGAAGTGGCTAAAAAGTGTGGCGTCAGTACCCGCACCATTGATCGAATGTTAGATCGAGATCCTAGTTTTCCTAAGCCAAGAAAACCAATGGGGATTAAAGTGCATTACATTGCTGAAGAAGTTGATCAGTGGCTTTCCAAAGCAACGTCGGAGAATGCAAAGTCCTCGTACTCTTGAATTAATTTAACGCGCCTGTCGAAGAGGTCGGTCCTCATGTAAGCGGCGAGGACCGCGTTTCTCTCTCGGTGCCCGAGTTGGCGATCTGCGTCCTCTCGAGTTCCTGCACCAGTGGCCGTGGCCCAATCCATGAACGTAGATCGGAAACCATGAATCGTGACTCGCTTGCCCAGGGCATCAGTACGAGAAAAAACGTCTAAGGATTTATCGAGCGATTTGCTGCTGATGAATTTATTCTTGCCGCTGCCTGGAAACAATCTCTCATCTTGCGAATACTCTTTTATTTCCTGAAGTAACCAAAGTAATCTTTTAGGAATTGGCAGCTTATGCACCTCCCCACCCAGTTTTTGAATCGGGCACATCCAGACGCCAGATTGCAAATCAAAGTGGTTCCAGACGGCCTCTCTGGCGTCATTACTGCGTACTTGGGTAAGCGAAATCAATTTTAGGGCACTGTACGAGCCGCTTTTTCTGTCCCAAATCTCAGAAATGAAGCCTGGGAGCTCATCGAAGGGCAAAGCTGCATGGTGATTTATTTCTGGCTTGAACTTCGGTAAAAGGTTTTCGAGCAAGTTTTTGTACTGAGCCGGATTACGCTTTTCGCTGATTCCTTTTGCGATTGCGTAGTCGATTATGTTTTCTACTCTAGATCGAGTGCGGACTGCCGTTTCATGCTTGATGGTCCAGATCGGTTTTAAAACTTTCACAACATCGTCGGGATAGATGTCCTCGATTTCTTTCTTACCAATTACTGGCAAGATGTAACTGTTCAAAGTGTTCTGCCAGGACTGTTCGCTTCGACCTCGATCATTCCAGACCGGGCGTTTTATATTTTGAATATAATCCTCGGCAACCACTGCAAAGGAAGTAACTTTCTTTTCAGTCTTCCTAGCGCTCAACACTTTCTTTTGTTTCTCTTCGCGTAAAACTTCTTGCGGCGCTTGGTCTGAGCTCAGGAGCTCGGCTGCTTTTGCTCGAGCTTGTTTTGGTGTCATCGCTGGATATAAGCCTAAATAAATCCATTTCCGTTTACCGTCGATTGTTTGACGCAGCCTCCATCTTTTTTTAATTCCATCATTTATTTCTGATACATCTAAATAGAGCGATGGCGCAATACGAAAACTACCTGTTTGTTTCAAGTTTTTGACTTGCACATCTGATAAAGTTTTTGGCATTTTAGGGGTACCTTTAGGGGGTCCATTTGATGGCGAAGTATGACATAGCCTGTCTAGGTGTGTCTAACAAAAGATATGTAAGTGATTGTTTTTGTGATACTTAGTCTAGGTATGTCTAGGAGGTGGGACTCCCTGCCCCTCCGCCACCAATGCTCTACAGCCCAGTATAATCAAGAGGTTTGGTTTTTAAGGGGCTCTTAGGGGTACCAATATGGGTACCAATTGTTTTTGCCGTTGGTTTTAGGGCGTCAAGAGTTGTTGCTGTTGTTGGTTTAACCCTCTGGCTTCGAATGGGTCAGCAGTTGCAGCGTTACCACCTACTATATTGCCGACTAAAGGAGCTCGGGTAAGTCCTTGGCCAATGAAGGGCAACACCTTATCCATGAACTCAGGGGCGTTTCTCTTAACTACAGTAAGCAAATCTCCACCGCCTAATAGCTCTTCTTGGATTCTTTTTAGCCTGACAGGATCTACCTCGGTCATCATCTTGGCAAGCTCATTAGACATTTCCATCAAAGCAGTGTCCTGGCCAACCGCTGATCTCTCGCGCAAATTGTTGAAGATGATTTGATTCATGTCTCGTGGAATGTCCGTGCTCAATGCAACGTCGTTTCGCATCATGCTCGTGAGCTCTCGCCTTTGCTGCGTTGCCGAGTTCATCCCGGCTCGTTCAGTAACGTGCATTTGTGATTCGCGCAAAAGGTTGTCGTAAAAAATATCAAAATCTTTCTGCCCTTTTTCATTGGGCGGGAAAGACAATCGAAGCAGTTCTTTTTTACGCGGCGTTTTAAATAAGTTAAACGCAACATTTGCAGTCTCAGGTGAGATGTCGAGTTGATCCTGGTATGCATTCAAAGCACCAAGTCGGAAACCCTCGAGCTCTGAAGGATTCATTTGCCTAAGTGTAGCCAGGAGCTCGTCGGTGTCTTTAGTTCTAAGAAAGTCTCGACCAGTTTCCATTGCGTTCATAACAGCAGTATCACCCGCATAAGTATTTCTTGCTGTTTTGTAAAGCGGATTTGCATTGTCTAACCAATCAAGAAATCCTTTTCGAAAATCTCTTGTGGCCATCACTTCGGTCGCACCAATTCCCTCTTGTGGCATTTTAGGAAACGCAACATCGTCAATGCCCATTTTTAAATAATGCAAAAACTGAGTCGGCACCCCATTTACCAGATCGCCTTTATCATTAATTATCTGACCTTGGTCCGTGAGCCTGAAGTTAACGCCGTCAGTTTCACCTTTAATGGCAGCGATCCGCATTCCTTTTCTGTAAGCATCTTGCATGACAGGGTTTTGCATCATCATTTGAAATTCGTTGTCGTAAGGAATGAGTTTTTTATTTGCGCTTTCATAAAGTTTTTCTGCCGCTGCACCCCTGGCCGATTTCACCGCCTGAAAGTCTTTATAGAAACTTGCTTCATTTCCAAATGCTTCTTCTAAAAATCCTTCAATCCTTGCGCTTCTTCCCAACCTTCTTTGGTTGAGAAAATTGTTTGCTTGAATTTTACCGGGGCCAGGTAACACGCTAATGGCATCAGTCAATGCTTGTGTGTTTTGGTTCAAATCAGCAAGCGAATAATTTTTTCCCTCGAGCGCAGCAACTCTTTGAATTGCTTCTTCGACTGATAAGCCCTCGCTCTCTATCGCATCAATTAGGTATTTCTTAGCGAGCTCCCTGCCGTCTTTTTTCATGCGGCGATTGCCTGATTGAAAAACAGCTTTATAAGCTTGGGCTAAAGGACCGCTCAATAAATCGATGCCACCTTGAGTCGTTAACCCAGCAACAGTTCCAATCGCACCAGAGGAAAGGCGATCAGTTGCGTCTCCTTCTCCGGCCATGAATCCAGATAGTCCTCCAGAGCCACCAGCTAACGCTAAGTTTTTACCAACAGAGCGAGTAGCACCCATTGGGCCACCTGTCGCAAAACCGCCTAGCGTTTCAAGTCCTAAAGCACTGACCGGGTTTTCTTCTGCAAATTGTCGCAACGGCCTACGCTCGAGCTCGGTGGCAATGTCTTGTTGAGAGAATTGATTCGCTGGCCCATATTCTTCGTTCAGGGCTTGCGTGATTGCGGCGTCTTGCGGTCCCATGATGCTCGGCAAAAAGTTTCTGAGAGCCCCGGTAAATTCATCTCCTGCACTAAAGGTCGCGCCCTGCAAAATTGTTCCTAATTGTGCTGGCGCGATACTGCCCTTGTTGACTGCATCGATGAGCATTTCTCCCTCTTTAGAAAGTCTGCCCTCTCGCTGCATTTGCACCAAGCCCTGATAAAACTCTTCTAATTTTTCCCGCGTTACATTACTCATTATTTTTTCTCAAACTTTTTTAACCCTGCGTCAACATTGGGTTGCATATTTAAAGCGGAGGCTGCTTGTGCTTTCAAACGTAAGACATCAGCGCCTTTGAACTCTGGGCTTTGTTGTATTTGGAAAAGCTTTCTTTCCCAGCCATTTTTAAAAGTGGTCGGATCAAATTTATAACTTTCCATATTGTTTTCTGTGTAATCTAACCAATTGCTCTGGATTAACCTGGCTCTCTCTAGTTCAATCATTTTAGTTTGGATAATGATCATGTTGCCGAGTGGAGTTTTAGAAAGGTCTGCTGCTGCCGTCCCAATGAGCTCCATGTCTCTGTCAGTAGGATTCACACCGAGTGTTTTAGCTAGAGGCAAAATAAAGCCAGTGGCTAATCCGCTAAACACTTGTTCCATCGTGGGGTCAGCGTCTGTTAACCCTAAATTAAAACCAAGGTTTTGCAATCCAGTAATGAGCTCCTGGCCACCACCAGTTCGGGTGCCTTGTTCTAACAGAGTTTGCATATCAGACAAGCGCTTTAATTGCTCTGCTGCACCGTAAGAATTTTCAGAGTAAGTAGTACCTAAACCTAAAACTGTTGCTTGGTTTTTTTCTCCTAACGTATCTCCTAGTTTTTTTCTTCTCTGAGATTCGTAAGGACCAATTGCTGGCTCTTGTCTGTTAGTCGAAAATCCTGCGGGTGGTAAGCTTGTGCCTGTCTCGCCTTTTATTAAATTAGCCTGATCCTGATTTAATTCTGGACCTGTCTTAGAAAAATTTTCGTTTAAATAATACTCTTGTATCTCTTTTGGCAGATCAGTCACTTTTGTAATTTCGCCAGTCGTTTTATTTTGCGTGTACATATTCCCGGCTGGGCCATAAAAAGGCGCAGATTGTCGTTCTTTTAAAATATCACCCAACACATCAACAGAAGCATTGTTTGCAATATTTGGATCGACTCCGCGCTCTATCATTGCCGATCTAAAATTTTGCTCTTTGCGAGTGGCATCCATACTTCTCATTAAGTCAAATTGGCTCGCCAAATATTTTTGGTTCGCTAAAATTCCTGAAGGATCTGGTCGAGTTCCATACTTAATGCCGATTTGATTTCTCAGATTACCAAAAACATTTCCTATTGCCTGGCCAAAGTTTTCTGGCCTTCTAAATTGATAAGGCAAGATGGTTTCTTGATTATCGAAACTTTGCATAAATTGTTGTTGTTGCGCGGGAGACAATCGATCAAACATTTCTCTTATATCTGTTTGATCATCCTGGCGCGTTAAATCCATTTCGCTCATCCTAATAAACTCCCCAGGATTAACTGATCCGTGTTTAGGTAATTAGGCATTTGATTCATAAATCCACCTTGCATGGCTGGCATTTGTGAATTCATGCCGAGTTCTGGAATCTGATTGCTACGCCTGTTTCTTCGCCTGACTTTGTTTTGCGGATCATTCATTTGATTCAGCATAAACTGTTCGAAGTTTTTTGGATCTTGCATCAAGGCTAAAAATTCATTGTCGTTAATGGCATCGCCAATCATGCCCATTGGGTCCATTAGGTTGTCACCAATCTGACCCATTCGATCTCCGATCCCACCAATGATTGCATCAAGTATTTTCATCAAATTATTCCTGCGTTCCATCCTCTGCTTGACGAACTTGAGGTTAACGGATTAGGCAAGATCCCCGCCGCGCCTCTCAACACATCAAACATTCGTAGAGGAAAGTCTCTTTCTTCTTGAAACCGTTGATAAAGGTCATCAAGGATTCTTTGCGACTGTTGTTGCTGCATATCACCCACGCCCAAAATTGCATTCATGTCTGCGAAGGTGGTGCCTCGTAAATCTTGGCCAAGGGAGCCAAGTTGATTTGCCGCATTCATTCTTAATCTCGCTGCATCACTGACGGCGTTCTGATTGGCAAGCGCCGCCCGAAGTCTGGCATCCTGGTTGGCTTGCCCTGTTTGAAATCTCGTTGATTGATTGGCTAGTCCGGCTCTCAATGCATTTTGAGCATTTTGGGATTGGCTTTGAAAATCCGTTGATTGATTGGCCAATCTTGCTCTTAACGCATTTTGGGCATTTTGAGTTGCTCTGGCTTGCTCGGCTGTGAGGTTGCTCCTAGCCGCTGTTAAATTCGCTCCTTGATTGCTCTGTCGGGCTGCAAGGCTGCTTTGCTGATTAGATCGATCAGCCGTGAGTCCTCGATTGGCATCGGCCTCAAGTCGTTTTGCTGCTGACTCAAAACCACTCTGCCTAAGTCCTGCTGCCGTCTTTGCGGCTTGTTCCAGGGCTGCACGATTAGTTTCCGCTTCGACAATGCCTTGCCTATCTCCACCAAACGCTCCTGCGCTTATTGCGCTTGCGGCGTTCTGGTTTTGCTGCATTTGCCTGGCTCTTTCGATGTCACCAAGGGCGCTGTCTACTACCGTGTCTTCAAACGTATTCATATATGGAGTAAGGCTTTGATCTCTAAATCTTTCGGCAGCAATTGAATCAGCACCGACGTTTTGTGCATTGATCGCTGCAAACGGATTGATTCTTTCCTCTGAAATGAACCCTGGGCCAATGTCTCTCGATGTCACACGATCCATTCCAATTGTGTCTGCGCCAACTGCCAGCGGGTTGAAATTCGTAAGCGCACCAGTGGTGTTGATCGCATTCATCAACTCGTTCTGGCCAATGCCAGCTTGGGCAGCATCAACCACACCTTGCATTCCGGCAAGCTGCATCGGCGATAGAGGGGATACTGTGGCTGCGTCATAAGGCTGGTATTCCATCGTGTCATACAGGTTCTTCCCTGTATTGAAAACATCCATTAAAGCCGCTTTTAATTCCGGGTCGAATGTTTGGCTACTCTCTGATTTATTTTTCCCAAAACTCATTATGATTGTCCTTTAAATCTTCGCCACTCATCGTCGGTGACAAATCCTGATAAGTCGTAGTCTGCGCCCTGA
>Ga0181395_1000919_pt1 | contig 12201 bp, 23 predicted proteins | sample 18SPOviralmetaG_FD_130124 | JGI IMG/M metagenome (GOLD analysis project Ga0181395, IMG submission 130124) | Marine viral communities from the oligotrophic San Pedro Time Series (SPOT) site, San Pedro Channel, CA, USA - 18 SPOT_SRF_2010-12-16 | ecosystem: Environmental > Aquatic > Marine > Strait...
ACACCTAACCAGAAACTCTGGCAGGGTAAATCAAAGGAATGGATTGATAGTTTTGACAGGATTGTGTTGTCAGTTGATAACGACGAGGCAGGTAGGGCATTGGCTACCAAGATAGGAGCACTCTTCCCGAAGAAGACTTATCAGATTATACACGACAAGTACAAAGATGCTAACGAGTTTCTTGAGGGTAATGCTAAACCAAGTTACGCTGCAGCATTCTACAATGCGAAGAGGTACACACCAGATAACATTCGCAGTACACCTGAACAGTTCCTTGAGTTGTTCGAGAAACAAGACGATGCTATCTTTGTATCAACAGGCATTGAGTCCTTTGATGATGTAGCCTTGGGTCTAATGCAAGGACACTTCACTGTGTTTCAAGCACCTGAAGGTATAGGTAAGACTGAGTTCATGCGGTACTTGGAACACCATGTACTGACTGAGCACAAGGATACATCCATTGCGATATGTCACCTCGAAGAAACAGAAAAAAGAAGTGTGTTAGGTTTAGTTTCTTATGATCTAAACATGAACTTGACACGTAAAGATTTAATACAAGAACACGACATGGAAGAAGAGGTCAAGCAATCGATCATCGATCTAACCAAAGATGAGAGACTATACCAGTTTCAGATTGCTGTTGACGAAGACCCTATGGACATCTTAGAAAAGATAAGATACTTTAGGGAAGCTTGTGGTGTAAGCTATGTATTCTTTGAACCTATACAAGACTTAGCTTACTCACGTAAAGGTGATGAGACAGTAGAGAAATGGTTGTCTGGTTTATCAGTGCAGCTATCTCGACTAGCCTCAGAACTTAATGTGGGTATCGTAACCATCGCCCATGAAAATGATGATGGACAGGTACGAGATTGCAGAACCATTGCGAAACGTGCATCTGTTGTAGTTAAACTAGAACGTGATAAGATGGCAGAGGATCGTGATGAAAGGAACACGACAAAGCTCTTACTCGTCAAGAACAGACCTGCAGGAAAGACAGGGTTCGCAGGAAAGCTCATCTTCAACGAAGCAACCTTTAAACTCTCAGAGGATAGAGGACGATGGAGCTAATCCGTTCGACGATGTTACACACTGGATAGGGGAACTTGATGATAGTATTCGCAGACATAGAAACAAACGATCTAAACGCAGATAAGTTGTGGTGTATTTGTGTTAAAGAAAAAGACACAGGTAAGACACATGAGTTTCTTAACCTACATGAAGATGAAGTAGAGCGTACTAGATTCAAGGACTACGCTAAGAAAGTAACACGATGGGTAGGGCATAACTTCATTAACTTTGACGCACCTGTAATCAACAGACACTTAGGTAACGTGATAAGTATGTCGAATGTCGTAGATACGCTAGTCGTTTCTATGCTAATAGACTTCGGTATTGGATCACACAAGTTGGCTACATGGGGAGAAAAACTAGGCTACCCTAAAGATGATTTCAAAGACTTTCAGGGTGGCCTAACTCCAGAGATGTTAAAGTATTGTCACAGAGATGTAGAGGTAACAGAGAAACTATTCAATCACTTTTCCCCACATGTTATGTCACAGGCATGGTCACAGGCAATGAGACTAGAGCATGATGTAGCAATCATATGTCAGGAAATGCATGACGGTGGGTTTGAATTTAATATAGATGTTGCAAATAAGTTACACTTAGATATTACTAAGAGACTACAAGAACTAGAGGAGAGAATACATCAAGCATTCCCACCAAGACTAGAGTTAATAAAGACTATCAAGTACAGAGTCAGAGAAGATGGTGGTCTGTTTAAGAACGTAGAGAAAGCACTCGAAGAGTTTCCTGAGACTAAGATAGAAGAGGATATGCTAGAGTGTTATGACTACGTATCGTTCAATCCTGGATCGACAAAGCACAGAGTAGAGAGACTATGGGAAGCAGGGTGGAAACCTACAGATAAAACGAAAGGACACATCAAAGCTATACGAGAAGACAACAAGGATAAACTAGAACACTACGGTTATTATGGTTGGACTGTATCTGAGGAGAACCTCAAGACACTGCCTGACGATGCCCCTGAAGGTGCTCAAGCTTTAGCTGAATGGTTAACACTGGAGGGAAGAAGAAGCACACTTGCTGAGTGGATACAGGCTTTCTCAAATAGCAATGACAGTTGTATACACGGACAGTTTTTACACATTGGTTCATGGACAGGACGCATGGCTCACAGACATCCTAACATGGGTAACATACCAAGTGTCTTTCACGGTGAACCGAAGAGTGCAGTAGAGAGAGTGAAGAAAGATTATGATGGAGACTTCAGAGATTTATGGACAACACCTGACGGTTGCTATCTTGTGGGTACGGATGCTTCAGGAATCCAACTTCGGATACTGGCTGACATCATGGAGAGTAAGCAGTACGTTAAGGCGATTATCGAAGGGAAGAAAGAAGAAGATACGGACATACATAACCTCAACCGTAAGGCATTGGGTCTAAAGAATATCACAAGAGACATGGCTAAGACTTTTATCTATGCGTTCTTACTTGGAGCAGGTACACAAAAGATTGCTCAGATACTAAAGACTAATGCAAGAGAAGCTAATAGAGCAGTGCATAACTTTACGAATAGCATTGAAGGTTTATCTAGACTACGAAGCATAGTGATACCAGACATAGCTGAACGTGGGTACTTCAAGGCATACGATGGACGCAAGGTTTTTGTACCTAACCAACACAAGACACTAGCAGGTATGTTGCAGAACGGTGAGACTCTAGTAATGAAGTATGCAACAAGACGATGGAGAGAGATAGCAGACAGAGAAAAGATAGATTACAAGATATGTACTTGGGTACATGACGAATGGCAAACACAAGTGAGAGGTGGTTTAGATGTTGCTGAAAGACTAGGAGAGATACAACGTGACGCAATCAAGTGGGCAGGTTTACATCTAGGAATCATGTGTCCACTAGAAGGTGAATCTTCGATAGGAAAATCTTGGAAAGATACACATTAACACTTGACACTAATAAAATTATATAGTAACATATAAGTATGGCTCTAATAAAAGGAAGGATAACCCATGCCTAAGACAATATACAAAGAAGTAAAAACTGTAGGTCAAATCGAATGGCCTCGACTCAACGAAGAGAATCGTGATCTAACAGGGTACGGTGGAGCATACGAGAAGTCTGAGGGAGCATACACTGTTAATCAAATCCTAGATAAAGAGGGTATGAAGTCTCTCAAGGATTCAGGTTCTCAGAAGCAACCTAACCAGAACCGTATGATTGATGGTGAGATTGTAGTCAAGTTTGTACGTCCACATAAAGTTCTCAAGAAGGATGGTACTGAGATTCCACAAGCAGGTGGAGCACCAAAGGTTACAGATAAGGATGATAACATTTGGACTGAAGACATGGGTGTAATCGGTAACGGAACTCTTGCTGAGTGTACTAATTTAATCACAACCTTTACTGGAAGTGATGGTCAACAGTACAGCCGTACAAGTTTAGTTGGTGTTAAAGTTCTTGAACTAGAAGAGTACGTCAAAGAGAACGAAGCAGTAGGATTCTAAATGAAAACCATTGATACACTAATTGCTGACATGCAAGAGGTTATCAAGGGTCAAGGTGGGTGGTCTGGAACACAAGGTTCTATTCTAGGCTCCAACATTTCTCTTGTAGCTAACAAGCGATTCAGTAAACCGCAAGAACCAAGAGGCTACCTGTCTCTATCTTCTATTGGAACACCATGCAAAAGGAAACTATGGTACAAAGTAAACACACCTGAAGAAGCTATACCTTTAGAGTATAACGCATTACTAAAGTTCTTTTATGGTGACATGATAGAAGAGCTTGCGTTAACTATGGCTATAGCTGCAGGGCATGATGTAAAAGGACAACAAGACAGACTAGACGTACATGGTATCAAAGGACATCGTGATGCGGTAATTGATGGCATGACTGTTGATGTCAAGTCTTGTAGTCCATACGCCTTCAAGAAGTTCAAGGAAGGTACTTTGCGTAATGATGATCCTTTTGGGTACATCAGTCAGTTAAGTAGCTACGTCTATGCAGGTAAGGACGATGATAAGGTTACTAACAAAACGCAAGGTGCTTTCCTAGTTATCGACAAACAGAATGGTCACATATGTCTTGATGTCTATGACTTCACTGAGGAACTAAAGACTAAAGAACAGGAGATGCTTGACGCTAAAGAACTTGTATCAGGTGATCTAACTGCAGAGCGTCAACAGAAAGTACCTCAGTCTAAGACAAGTCCTAACTCTAAGTTACCAATGATGTGCAGTTACTGTGAGTTCAAGAAGAAGTGTTGGCCTGAAGCACGTAAGTTTATCTACAGCTATGGTCCTGTGTTCTTAGTAGATGTAAGATCAGAACCTAAAGTGCCAGAGGTTTCTATGGATGAAAGTTAAAGTAAGACAGAGAGCATTGAGGGCAGGTTACAGATCAGGACTAGAACAAGACACTGCAAAGTTCCTAAAGAAAAGAAGAATAGGTTTTACATACGAAGAGATGAAGATCAAATGGATAGACCCTAAGATCAAGACCTACACTCCTGACTTTGTATTAGACAACGGTATAATCATTGAGACTAAAGGAAGGTTTATATCTCCTGATCGTGCCAAACACTTAGCAGTTCGTAATCAACACCCTGAGTTAGACATACGGTTTGTGTTTACAAATAGTAAATCAAAGCTTTACAAAGGAAGTAAAACAACGTATGGTATGTGGTGTAACAAGTATGATTTTAAATACGCTGACAGGTATATACCTGAAGCATGGCTAAAGGAACCAAAGAGATGAAACTTACTTTACATAAAGTTATTCGAGAACCATTTGAGTATCCTGAACTAATCGATAACACTACAGGAGATAACCCCATCTGTGTTGTTTACTTATCTGAGTTCAACGGTAAGGTAGAAGAAACAGAAATGTTATACAGTACATTTGATGAAGCTTACGAAGAATCTAATAGAGTGAATAGAACTATAGAAGGTGTTGTTATAGAGAACAGCGATTTATATGATGCTTAGAAAAAGAAAAACAGTATTAGTTTATACATGCGCTCACGCTGATCCAGGAACAAGCAATGAAAGATTTGATTGGCTAGGTGCTTTTATCTACGACTTGAAACCAGACTACGTTGTAGACTTAGGTGATGGTGCTGACATGCGTAGCTTGAATAGCTTTGATACAAAGTATCCTCAAGCAATAGTGTCTCAAGGTTATGAACGTGACATCAACCACTACAACGATTCACAGGAGAGGTTACGTTGGAAGTTCAGACATCACAAAAGAAAGCGTCCATACTGGATAGGGTTCGAGGGCAACCATGAGAATAGAGTCAAGAAAGCTATCGCCCATGATCCAAGACTTCAGGGAGAGAAGTACGGGATTTCCTTCGGGCATCTTCAAACGAAGCAATGGTTTGACGAATACCATGAGTACCGTAATTCAGCCCCCAGTATCGCTGATTACGATGGCGTATCTTACGCTCATTTCTTTGGTGCAGGTAATTATGGCACACCTGTCTCTGGTGTTCATCATGCTTACACCTTACTACAAAACAGGAATCACAGTTCTACTTGTGGTCACAGTCATAAACGTAGTATGTATTTCAAAGATTCTGCACATCCTAATTCGATTATCGGGCTTGTCGCAGGGTGTTTCAAAGGCTCTGAAGAGTCATGGGCAGGGCAGTCAAACAATGAATGGTGGAAGGGTGTTGTAGTAAAACGTGAACTAGAGAACGGTGTGTATGAGCCTGAGTTTATTTCACTAAGCACCATCCGTAAACTCTATGGGGGGAAGGATGTTTGATTACGAGGGGCAGTTAGATTTATTAATAGAAAGCTATGGATTAGCTCAGTTATTAGAACAGAATGATATAACAGAGAACGTTGTTCTTGGGTTGTTGATTGAAAGAGGAGACATAGACTTGGGGGATTACTTCTTCAAGGACATGCCATTTGATATACTAGAAGAGGAGTTAGAATATGATAAGTGAATCTTGGGAATACTACAAAGAAGTTTACAAAGACATGATGAGTCTTGGTCAGTATCAGAGTGCTGCAGCTAAGACTGCAATGTACAAACATAATCACAAGGTACTTTACCCTGCACTTGGACTAGCAGGTGAAGCAGGTGAGGTAGCTAACAAAGTAAAGAAGATGTTACGAGATGATAACCTAGATAAAAATGCTATTGCATCTGAGATAGGAGATGTCTTGTGGTACGCAGCTATGTTGTCTAAAGATTTAAACATAGAACTACACGATGTAGCTATGAAGAATCTAGAGAAACTATATGATCGTAAAGAACGTGGAACTATACAAGGGGATGGTGACGAAAGATGAGCAATTATCTACCAACAGACTACCAAGCATTCATTCACACATCACGCTACGCTAGGTGGTTGGATGAAGAACAAAGACGTGAGACATGGGGTGAAACAGTAAATCGATACATGTTTAATGTTGTTCGTTCGTTGGTAGATTCTAGTATTTGTAATGAGATAGAACAAGCAATACTATCTCTTGAAGTAATGCCAAGTATGAGAGCAATGATGACTGCAGGTGCAGCCTTGGACAGAGACAACACTGCAGGGTACAACTGTAGTTACCTACCCGTAGACGATCCTAAGTCCTTCGATGAGGCTATGTTTATTCTGCTCTGTGGTACTGGTGTTGGGTTCAGTGTCGAGAGGCAGTTCGTTTCTAAGCTTCCAGAAATACCAGAACTCTTCGAGAGTGATACTACCATTGTGGTAAAGGACAGTAAGGAAGGGTGGGCTAAAGCTCTTCGACAAGTTATTGCTCTTCTCTATAGTGGTGAGGTTCCTAAGTGGAACGTTAGTAGGGTGAGACCTGCAGGTGCTAGGCTGAAGACGTTTGGTGGACGTGCTAGTGGACCTGCTCCTTTGGTTGACTTGTTTAACTTTGTAGTACATGTATTCAAAGAAGCACAAGGACGTAAGCTATCAAGTATCGAAGCACACGATATCATGTGTAAGATAGGTGAGGTTGTAGTAGTAGGTGGTGTTAGACGTAGTGCTATGATCAGTCTATCTAACCTATCAGACGATAAGATGCGACACGCTAAGTCAGGAGAGTTTCCTGCTCATAGATACTTAGCTAACAACAGTGTAGCATACGTAGAGAAACCAGATAGTCTGTCCTTTATGCGTGAGTGGATGGCTCTAGTAGAATCAGGAAGTGGAGAGAGGGGTGTATTCAATAGACAAGCAAGTAAGAATCAAGCTGCGAAGAATGGCAGACGTGATCCTAACTACGACTTCGGAACTAATCCGTGTAGTGAGATTATTCTTAGGCCGTATCAGTTCTGTAATCTTACAGAGGTTGTTGTCAGGGCTACGGATACTGTGGACGATCTGGAGCGAAAAGTCCGTTTGGCAACAATACTGGGAACTATCCAATCCACATACACCAACTTCCCCTACTTGCGTAAAGTGTGGCAGAGAAATACAGAAGAAGAACGACTGCTTGGTGTGTCATTAACTGGGGTCCAAGACAACCCACTTATGACTTTAAAGAACAAAGGATTAGATAAGACACTAGAAAGACTTCGTGAGGTTGCAGTAGCTACTAATGATGAGTGGTCTAAACGTCTTGGTATTAATTGTAGTACAGCTATAAGTTGCAACAAACCATCGGGAACTGTCTCCCAACTTGTTGACTCTTCTTCTGGTATTCATGCTAGGTATAGTCCTTACTATGTACGAACAGTAAGAGGTGACAACAAAGACCCTCTCACTCAGTTTATGAAAGATCAAGGCATACCAAGTGAGCCATGTGTTTACAAACCAGATCAGACTACAGTGTTTAGCTTTCCAGTACAAGCACCAACCAATGCTGTAGTAACATCTGACTTGTCAGCTATCGATCAGTTAGAAACGTGGTTGATGTATCAACGTCATTGGTGTGAGCACAAACCTAGCGTGACAATCAACGTAAAGAAAGATGAATGGTTTCAGGTGGGTGCATTTGTTTACGAACACTTCGATGAAATGTCTGGTGTAAGTTTCTTACCATACGATGATCACATCTATCAGCAAGCACCTTACCAAGAGTGTACTAAAGATGATTACAAAGAACTTATTAAGACAATGCCTAAGAGTATTGATTGGACTAAGCTATCAGAGTATGAGTTAGAAGATACAACTAAGTCTAGTCAAACATTTGCATGTACTGGGGAGTCGTGTGAGATTGTAGACATATCAGCATAGGAGAACTTGATGGGAAACAGCGGTATATACTGGATAGATTCAGTCTTTGATTCTTGTGTTTTATTTCTGTTGTGGTCAGCTAAGATGATGGGTATTACATACGAAGAAATAAATGTATATCTTTTTTGTATTGCAGTTCCGTTGATAATAGTGTATCAACATTATAGAATCAAGTATCTAAAGAGGAGAGCCTATGGCTAATTGTGAATGGTGTGAAAGGTTGTTAGATGATGATGGTGTATGCGGTGAATGTAGTGAGAGTGGTACAGATCAAGTAAACAACCCTGTCCACTACAACCACAGTGGGATAGAATGTATACAAGCTATCGAAGCTATGACTGAGAACATGTCTGGTAGTATAGCACCACATGCTGCCAATGTTCTCAAGTATCTCTGGCGTTGCGAGTACAAGAATGGTTTAGAAGATATAGACAAAGCTATCTGGTATCTCAATAGACTACGCAAGAGATGGACTGATACACATAAGTAAAGAAAAAACCCCCTTGGATTTCTCCTTGGGGGTTTATTTTATTTCTTTTTTCTTTTCTTACCAGAGGCGGTCACTGACCACTTGACTCTCTTTGGTCCTGTTTTCTTTCTGGCTTCACTCTTTGATATTTTTCCTGCAACTGCTTTAGGCCTACACGCAGGGTAGCCTCTGCGTTTATCTTTCTTCCCTGACCTTCCACACTTTTTACCTGTCTTGACATCACGCCAATCCTCTTTGAACCATTTACCTAGACCTTCTTTAGCCATATCACTTCTTCTTCTTTACTCTGTTGTCCTTGCCTTTCCAACCACCACCTTTAGACTTGTACCACTTAGCAGCCCAAGCATTTGCGTATGCTGAAGGATAGACCTTGAACTTCTTCTTAGCTTCTGCCTTGGCTCTAGACCACAGAGCAGGTTTTGTAGGTGTAGGACTCGCCATGTTAGCCTACCTTACAGTTACAATCAGGACCACAATTCTTATTTAAGATTGCACACCCTATTCTTTTTAAATATCTCCATAACCATTTTACTATCTTCATGTTGAAACTCCTATTTCTACACATGTACCTTGTGAAAAGACACCTCTTGAAATAAACATATCTACCATATTACGCATCTCTATACGACATTCTTCTCTAGTTCTGTATAAGTTTTCGTTGTTGACTGTCAGAGTACACGTTGCTGAATTGGTAGGTGACATACAGAACATTACTATAGCTAACCACATCAGAAGTTAAACTTAGCCCCTACAGTTACGTCACCAAACTCTAGGTCTGCATCTGTTGAAACTTCAGTATATAGATTGATGTTTGTACTAGGTACTTCGTAGTCTGCAGTGAAGTCTAGACCTTGAAAGATGTTTCCTTCTTCTAGCTCTAACATATCAATATCAGTAGCTACACTTAGACCAATACCCAATGTAGTTATTCCTGCAGATGGGGTCAGTTCCCATTCCCATTCTTCTACACCAGTAGTGTAGTTTAGGTCAGTCTCTGCACCTATCGACAACGTTTGCCCTACTACAGAAAAATCCATAGATGATACCTTAGTTGCTGCTATCGCAAGAAAGCCCATTACCGTTACTATACTAATAGTTATTGTCTTCATTGTATTTATCCTTTTACCATTTTACTTTAGCAGCCCAATACGCTGCACTCATCTTTCCCTTTTTAATATTCTTAGCATGTCGTGCACGAAAAGCCTTATTCCTAGCTGAACCTTTAGGGCTTCCTCTGACACCTTTCTGACCAAACCTGATAACAGTTTCTTTTCCATTGACACAAGCCTTTACTACATGAGATTTAGTAGGATGTTTGGGTGTAGCTCTAGGACTATTACACTTCATCTTTGACTTGTTAAGCCGTGCTGCCATTTTTCTTTCCCCTTAGTGTTGCTATAAGAGTAAGTAAACCACGCCCCATTTCCTGTGGACTAGGTGCTAACCAACCTAGTACTAGAAGTATCAATACCCAGGGTGGTATCTCATTTATATTTATGTTCTCCACACTATCAGTACTTACTTTATTCTTATCGTTACTTTGATTTAGGTTCCCTTCAAGAGTCTGTAAGCTAATCTCTTGATCTGTATTTGTAGAGTTACCTACTGTCTGTGAGTTTGTTTTACCTGCCTGTGTATTAGCATTGACACTAGGCCCACCTCCACCACCAAGTAGGTTCATAGGATTCAACATGCAACCTGCTAGTAGGCTACCTAGAATCAGACTTGCTATAAGATTCCTCATGGATTACCCTCGTTGGAGTTACTGTTGTCTTAGATTCTTTACCCATCCATATACCAAAGCACCCTGTCAGAGCACCCATACAAACAGATACAAGACCACTCTGCGCAACAGATGGATCAGGTAAGCTCATAAACCAATGCACTGCCTGATATGTCAGTATAGTTACAGCCAACATCATTAGCCTTGGTATAATTTTCCAATCATCAATTACCGTGTGTGCCATTATTCCTCACATACTTTATAGCAATGTTTTTATTACGAGTAATTATTATAACATTACCGTTCTTATCATATACTACAAACTTATTATTTACTTCTATCAACCTCAAAGCAATGTACCGCTGATTTACTATTCGTTACCATCACCCTTGCTCTTACCATCTCTTCTTTACAGGCTTCTTCTGATCCGTATGTACCTACTTGGTAGTACTCGAACTCATTCGTTCCCACTATGAACTGCATCCACACTAGGAACCACATCACCATCTACCTTGTTGTTTGCCGATGAAGTAGAATACCAATAGTAGCAAGCCGCCCCCAAGGATAAACATAACACCACCGATACCGAAATTAATAATCGCATCTACTCTCTCCTGTTTCTTGTAAAGTTCTTCTTTTCTTTGTCTACGCATTTTAGCTTCAATCTGTAAGACCTCTTCCCACGCACTAGGTCCGTAGTTCCAAGATATATGATCTTTTATCTCAGCCCTCATTTGTTCCATCTTCTTCTTGTTAGCAAATATCTCTAGAGCAGTCTCTTCGTCACTACCTTTGAATGTCTGCTTCCACCAAGGAGGATTCTTTTCTCGTTCCTCTAAGTTAGTAAAGTCAGAGAAAGCTTTACCCCAATTGGCAAGCTGACCTGTCATTTCTTGCAAGTCTTTACCTGCACCAATAGCACCCTTCAATGCTTTGAAAGCACCTGATGCCATCATAACACAACTTACTGGGTCCATTACTTTTCTCTTAGTGCTTGTTCTATACTATCTAGTTTATTAAAGATTGCCTTGACAGTTTCTTTTAGTTCTTTCATCTCTCTGTCGTAGGCTAACCTATTAGCTTCATACTGTGCTTGGAGTACTGCAATGTCTCTTTCGTTCTTACTTGACTTCATAAACAAAAACCAGACAATTCCTGCTAAAGGAGCGACTAACCACTGCATTATAAGTTCAAGCATCTCCATTACATCAACTCGAAATGTGGTGCATCGATGAAAGGTCTACGTCCTTGTGATCTACGTAGGTCTACATAAGCCATCATAGCATCTTCTGATGTTCCTGGATAGGTTCTTATGTCACCCTCACTCCACGCTGCTCCCCATTTTATACTACACCCTACTTCTTTAGCTGCTTCTTTGAAAGCATCACAGATGTCATCATACAAGTTTAGCTCCCATGACACGTCTGGGCCCACATAAGCCACTACGTCTACAGCATGACTGAATCCATCATCTTGTAGTAGGTGTTTAGACCTCATGGTTTGTGATCTTCCTGCAGCTACATTAGCTTTTTGTTCATCTAAAGTTCTGACTCCTTGCGTAACTCCGAAGTCTACCTTAGAAAGTTGTATAGCTCTCTCAACTACTGCAGTCATATCTGGATGTACTCCTTCGAGTCTATCCAATGACCTTTGACTTAATCTAAATGTCATCCTATGCTCCTAGTTTACCTAATTGTTGTCTGACCTGTCGGCCTGTGTCTCTTTCTGTTCCCTCATAGTCTC
>Ga0181395_1000921_pt1 | contig 12182 bp, 7 predicted proteins | sample 18SPOviralmetaG_FD_130124 | JGI IMG/M metagenome (GOLD analysis project Ga0181395, IMG submission 130124) | Marine viral communities from the oligotrophic San Pedro Time Series (SPOT) site, San Pedro Channel, CA, USA - 18 SPOT_SRF_2010-12-16 | ecosystem: Environmental > Aquatic > Marine > Strait...
ATAAGCATTTATTATTAAAGAGGTTGGGGGTAATTCCCCAACCCCTTTCTTTTTATTAATTTTATTATATATTATATTATGGCAAAAAAACAAAAAACACAAGTGGAACCAACTCCACCGGTTGTAGAACAACCAAAAGTTGAAACACCGGTTATGGAAAAACCATTACCAAAAAATAAAAAAAATACTTGGGAGATAAAAGATAGACAATACTATTTAAGAGGTAATTTAAGCCCTTTAAGTTATAGTGTTAAATCTTCAGACATATATTGGTTTGACGAAGAAAAAGGATATGAAAGAGAAATAAAGTGCACGTCTAACCAAAGAACTCCTTTTGTTGATGAGATGGTAGGTGACCAAAGGTTGGAACACGTTATATTTAGAAATGGAACTTTGTTTGTACCTAAAAATAAAGTTGTTTTACAAAAAATACTGTCACTGTATCACCCAGACAAAGGTAGAAAGTTTCACGAAAAAGATTACCAACAAGAAGCTGCTAGCGAAATAGATTTACTAGAAACAGAAATCGAAGCATTAAACGCTGCACAATCTATAGATATAGATATGGCTGAAGCTGTAATGCGCGTAGAGTTAGGTTCTAAGGTGTCAGACATGAGTTCTAAAGAGCTTAAAAGAGATTTACTACTATATGCTAAGAAAAACCCTGAATTGTTTTTAGATTTAATAAACGATGAAAATGTTATTCTTAGAAATTTTGGTATTAAAGCAACAGAAATGGGTATATTAAAATTATCTCAAGATCAAAGAACTTTTACTTGGGGAACTAACAATAGAAAACTGATGAATGTTCCATTTGACGAACATCCTTATTCAGCTTTAGCCGCTTGGTTTAAAACCGATGAAGGTATGGAAATATATTCAAACATAGAAAAACGATTAAATTAATCTAACTGTAGGAGCGGTCGCTCTACGGGGCGATCGCAAACTACAATAAAGAAATATGGTAAATATAGACACAGTATATCAAAAAGTTTTAGCAATAGCAAATAAAGAGCAGAGAGGTTATATAACTCCGCAAGAATTTAACTTATTTGCTGATCAAGTTCAAATGGATATATTTGAACAATATTTTTATGATATAAACCAGTTTAGTAGAATTCCTGGTAACGATACAGAGTACGCTGATATGTTAACTTTGTTAGAAGAAAAAATAGCTATATTTAAAAATATAAAACTACTGTATTATCACTCGCCCTATTATCAAAAACCAAGAGAACTGTATAGACTAGGAACTTTAGAAACTGGTTATGGTGAAATAGAACAAGTTACTCACAAAGAGTATTTAAACATTAAATTATCACCTCTTGCAAAACCAACTTTAAAAAGAGCGGTTTTTATTGATATGCCTAGGGGGTATAGAGTTTACCCAACTTTCACAAACAACGTACATTGTCATTATATTAGAAAACCTAAAACAGCTAAATGGGGTTATAGTGTTATTGGTGAAAATGCTTTGTATGATCCTTCAAAATCAGAAGATTTTCAACTACATCCTTCAGAGGAAAACAACTTAATTATAAAAATACTAGCTCTAGCTGGTGTTGCAATCAAAGATGTTAGCTTGTACCAAGTAGCTTCACAAGAAGACAGCAAAAATATTCAACAAGAAAAATCATAATAAATGGGATTACTAGACGGTTTTATACAAAAACAAAATGAAGATACAGGTGAAGGCGAGCTTATAGATTTAGGTTTAGATTCAAAAATATATTACGATGGTCCTGACGGCGTTCAAAGAAGTGGTAATGCGAACTATGGTAATTATCAATTTATATCTTTAGAAGATATAATAAATTCTTTTATAGTGGCTTATGTTGGTGAAAGTAAAATAATAAGTAAAGTTAGTAGAACTGACATTGCTTTCCATGCGCAACGTGCTTTGGCTGAATTAAGTTTTGACACGTTAAAATCTGTGAAATCTTTTGAGGTAGAAGTTCCACCATCATTAACCCTGCCTTTACCACAAGACTATGTTCATTATACAAAAATGTCTTGGGTTGACGGTTCTGGCATAAAAAGACCTATATATCCTACTTCTAAAACTTCTAATCCAATTTCTTACCAACAAGAAACAACTGGTAGTTTAAAGTTTGAGACTAACACTTGGAAAATAAATATACCACAAGTAACCATTGAAGATGGATATTACATAATAGATTCTACTGCAGAAAAACAATATTTTGACCAATACATAGAGTATGGTATAACAAGGTCTTATGATTCTTTTGGCAACCCAATAACTTCTACTAATAATTTTACATCTAAAACACCTTTACCACAGTTTAAAGACGAGGTTAGAGTAACTATAGCACAGAACAAAGCTGGAGGAGGTCAAAATATGATTTATGGCGTAAATGTAGACCAAACTGGTAACGCTACAAACGATGGTATGTTAATACTAATGGACACTGATCCAGGTGGTTTAAAAGTTGGCATGAGTGTGTTTGGGCCTGGTATACCGCTAGGCACAACTATAACTTCTTTAGATGGTGTTACTTCTGTTACATATCCTGGTATAACTTTACACACAACAAACAAGCGTTATCAAGACTGGAAGTTAATGGATGGTGACGTTAATCAACCTGCTGTTAACCCTGGAAAACCTATAGTTACTGTAAACTCTCAGTTATACGGAAATGAAATAATATTTGTAGATTTAAATACAGAGTCTAATTCTTGGAATAAATACAGGTCTCATACCTCTGTTACAACTACAAATAATTATGAAGATAAAATTGAGTTTACAGCCGAGGGACAAAGATACGGCATTGATCCTCAACATGCGCAAAATAATGGTTCATACTATATAGACGACAACACAGGTATTGTTCATTTTTCATCATTTATATCTGGCAAAACAATAGTGTTGGATTATTTGAGCGATAGCCTTGGTACTGACTCAGAGATGAAAGTCCACAAGTTTGCAGAGCAAGCAATGTATATGTGTATAGCATATGCAATTTTATCCACAAGGGCTAATGTTCAAGAGTACATTGTACGAAGATTTAAAAAAGACAGGTTTGCCGCTGTTAGACAGGCAAAATTAAGATTATCAAATTTAAAATTAGAAGAATTAACTCAAATACTTAGAGGTAAATCTAAGCAAATAAAACACTAATATATGCCGGAGATTAAACATGTTTTCAATCAAGGTAAAATGAATAAAGACCTTGATGAAAGACTAGTACCTAATGGTCAATATAGAGACGCTTTAAACATACAGGTATCAACTTCAGAAGGTTCTGACGTTGGTACAGTTCAAAATATATTAGGTAATAAAGCAATAAAGTTTAACGTACCAGCAAATTCTATTTGTGTTGGAGCAATTCCAGATGAAAAAAATAATTCACTATATTGGTTTGTTTCAAGCCAGTATATAGATATGATACTTGAGTATAAAGAAGGTGTTATAACTCCTGTTATTGTTGATACTTTAAAAAACGTTTTAAAATTTAATCCTGAAAACATTATAACTGGTATTAATATAATTGATAACTTGTTGTTTTGGACAGATAATGAAACAGAGCCTAAAAAAATAAATATAGACCTTTGCAAACAAGGTACTAATCAAAACGGTTTTACACACACTAATTTAGTAGTTCCTGACAAAAATATAACTATAACAAGTTCTGTAAAAATAAGAGAAGAACACATAACCGTAATAAAAAAATCTCCTAAAAAACCTTTAACACTAAATATAACTTCAGAAACTCTTACTGAAGCTACATCTTTTTTTGCTTTTGACGACGGAAATAGTAGTCTTTACAACGTAAACGATATTTTTATTATTCAAAATATAAACTTTACACATGGGACTAGCTTTAATACAGGCGAAGTAGTTTTTTTACTAGCAGATGGTGAACTTGGTAGTCTTCCAGAAGAATACAATATAAGACTTGAGGTAGTAGAAAATCTTAGTGGTAAAACTGTTAACACAAGAAACACGTTTAACCAGCAAAATCAATTCCAACCAGCGCCATATCCACCAAACACTTACTCTTTTAAAGTTTTAAGTATTGACACGTCAGTAACTATATCTCCTACTTCTTACAGCATGATGCAAGGTGGTAATCAAGAGAAGTTCTTTGAAAACAAGCTTGTAAGATTTGCTTGTAGATATAAGTATAGAGATGGTGAGTACTCTTGTTTTTCTCCGTTTTCACAAATAGCGTTTATTCCTTCTAAATTTGATTACCAAACAAAACGTGCTTATAATTTAGGTATGGAAAACCAAGTTAAAGAATTAATTATTTCTGATTTTAGACAAAGTGATATTTTAGAAAATGTAGTTGAAATAGAAATATTATCTAAAAATAGTGATTCTCCTATAGTTTATTCTATTGATAAGATAAAACTTACAGATGCACAAACAACTACGATGGTAAATCCTGATGGTAGTGTTTCGCCTGCAAACAACTGGCAGTCTAACGAGTATAAAATAAACTCTGATGTTGTGCACGCTGCTTTGCCTTCAAATCAATTATTAAGACCTTTTGATAATGTTCCTAAAAAAGCATTGGCCCAAGAAGTTACTGGAAATAGAGTTGTATACGCCAACTACGAACAGAATTATGATATTTTAAATGAATTTGGCAAGCCTCAAAAGCCAGAAATGCTAGCTTGGTATGAAAATAGATTTGACAGTATAGATATTGACAGTAAACTACCTTTAAAATCTTTAAAGTCTAGTAGAGAATATCAAGTAGGAATTGTGTATGTAGATGAGTACGGTAGAGAAACACCTGTTTTTAGTAGTTCTAAATCTATATTTAAATTACCAAAAACAACATCAAGTCTTTCTACAAAAATATCAACAAGTGTTGAGACAGGCCACCCATCTTGGGCTGCAGGATTAAAATTTTATATTAAAGAAAATGCTAATGAGTACTATAACTTGGCGATGGATAGAGTTTATCAAGCTGAAGATGGTAATTTGTGGTTATCTTTTCCTTCTTCTGAAAGAAACAAAGTTGATGAAGAAACTTTTTTAATATTAAAAAAACGTGTAGATACATCAACAGCTGTTATAGAAGAGGCTAAATACAAAATTATAGCTATTAGCAATGAAGCACCTTTATTTATTAAAACTGTAAAAAAAGAAGTTGCAAGAACTCAAGGTAATCCTTCAGGGACTACTCCAGAAGGTTTGGAAGTGTTTTTTAACACAAATGACACTCCACAAGTTGATGGTAGATCTTTTAAAATAAAATCTGACAAGTGGAAAGATGCGATTGGAAACACTTCTTTAGCGCCTTTAGAGAAGATTGATGAAACAATATCTATAACATTTAGAAATGCAAGTGATGCAAATATATATAGTAAAGCGTATGTTGTGAGCGAACTTGTAGATAACGATGATTATTACAATATTGTTTTAGAAAGACCTATAGATGAAAGTGATTCTTGGATATACACAGACGCAAATGTTACAACAAATAATGGTTTTATCTCAACTTTAGAAATTATAATTCATAAATACGAGGTTACAAATAGACCTGAGTTTGAAGGTAAGTTTTTTGTAAAAATATATAGTGATGAACTTGCTCAAGATTATATTCTTAGACCTGCTTTAGGTGAGTTAACTTACGAAACATTAATCGGGGGCTCTGCTCAGGTTTTTCAATTTTCAGATACGTCTCTTGGGTCTGGAACTGGAACAACTAACGCTGTACACTCAAAAGACACGACTGCTTTGGGTGTTCCTTTAATCGATTATAGTAATGGCGCTTGGACGCTTATTGGTAATCCTTTTGTCCTTAATTCTGCAGACCCTGATCTTTCTCCTACAACCCCGCTTTTTGATGAATGGGAAGATGTTATTGATGCTGCTCAAGGAACAAATGTTGATAGTGGTATTTGGTTTATTGATAGAGCTTATTTTAGAGGTGAAGCGCCTAACTCATTTTTTACACAAAATACGTCGTCAACTCAAGTTTTATCGGCTCAAGATACTACTGACGGTTATGGAATAACAATTAACTCAGACAATTTGTCTGGTGGTGACGTTTCTGCATTTATGTCTTTTAGTTGGTATCAAGCAATAGCGTCAGCAGAAGAAAGACAATCACTTCCATTTTTTAAGCAAGGAATATACACAGATACTTTAGATAACGATCAACACTATATAGAAATATCTTTTTCTGGATTAAACAGAAACAAGTTAGAAAATGTTTATGATGTTAATATGCCTTCAGACAAAGTGTTTTTTAGCCCAGCAAACGCAAGTAAAATTAATTATCAAGGACTTTATTGGGATGGTATCTGGCAAGTTGATGAAGATAAAGAAGATTTTGCTGCTCTAATAAAAGCTGGATCATTATTTAGATTTGATGGTGATGATAAGCAAGTTGTTTATCGAATAAACGAAAGCCCTAAAGTGTTTAGAAGACATAACCACACTAGCATGTTTGATTTTAGATATGCGTATGCTAGGATGCTTACTGACATGACAAACTCAACTTTTAGACAAGATGCAGAAGCTGCTTTTGAACGGTTAATAAGATCTGACAACAGGAGATTAACTTGGAAAATACCATACGTAAGATTTGATAGTGACACCTCTGATATTCTTGATAGTAGTGAGTTTAATGGTAACTCTATTTTAAACGGTAGTGTTACAGACACTGACACCGCTGTAAGAATTACTTTTTTAAAAGACAGGTATGATGAAGAAAATATATTAAATACTGACAATCCAGCAATATGGGAAACAGAGCCAAAAGAAAATATAGATTTAGATATTTACTACGAGGCTAGCAAAACATATCCTTTGTCTTTTAATTCTGCTACTTGTGGTGTTTTGGTATCAAAAGGCGACACTATAGTTCCTAGCAAGCCAAACGTTGTTCTTCCAAATACACAAGTTGTTTCAGTTCAAAATCAAGTTGTAACTCTTGACGATTTTGTTAACGACTCAAATTTAGATCAAGGTGATATTTTTGCTTTTGTAGATCAAGACGGTGGTTATGTAAAATTATCTTTTACTTCATTGATTAATTCAACTGTAGATTCACAAGGCAACAATATTTCTAAACAAATAATGTTTTCAAATCAAGTTATTAATGAGTATGGCTTACCTTGGACGAACTGCTATTCTTTTGGTAACGGTGTTGAGTCTAATAGACTTAGAGATGACTTTAACAAAGTGTTTATTGATAAAGGCGCAAAAGCATCGGCATCTATAGAAGATGTTTACAAACAAGAAAGAAGAAAAAGTGGTTTAATATATTCTGGTTTATACAACTCTACCTCAGGTGTAAACAATCTTAATCAATTTATACAAGCAGAAAAAATAACAAAAGATTTAAATCCAACATACGGTAGTATACAAAAGTTATTTCAAAGAAGAATTCATTTAATAGCTTTTTGTGAAGACCGTGTAATTAAGATATTATCAAACAAAGACGCTTTATACAACGCTGATGGTGATGTTAACTTAACAGCTACAAATAGAGTTTTAGGTGACGCAACTCCTTTTGTTGGTGATTTTGGTATATCTAGAAATCCAGAAAGTTTTGCAAAAGAAAGTTATAGAGCTTATTTTACAGACAAACAAAGAGGCGCTGTTCTTAGATTATCTATGGACGGTTTAACACCTATATCTGAACATGGCTTATCAGATTATTTTTCTGATAATTTAAAACTAAACGACGTACTTCTTGGTAGTTTTGATGGTGATAAAAATAATTATAATTTAACATTAAACACTAGTGGGTTAACAGTTTCTTTTGATGAAAAAGTAAAAGGTTGGTCAAGTTTTAAATCTTACATACCTGAGCAAGCAATAAGCATGGCTAACGATTATTATACGTTTAAAGATGCGCAAGTTTATAAACATCACCAAGAAGATGTTGATAGAAACACTTTTTACAACATCAAATATCCTTCTAGTATAAGTGTTATATTAAACGAGCAAGCTAGTATTATAAAAAATTATAAAACATTAAGCTACGAAGGTTCTCAATCAAATGTAGTTCAAGAAACTACTGATATTAGAACAGGTTACTACAACTTAAACAACAAGCACGGTTGGTATTCACCTTTAATTTACACAGACAAAGAAGAAGGTGTTGTGAACGAGTTTATTGAAAAAGAGGGTAAATGGTTTAATTTTATAAAAGGAAAAGATGTTGCACAAACTTTAGATATAAAAACAGATGACTTTTCTTTTCAAGGTATTGGTCCTTTAAAAGAAGCTTATTTAGTTGATCCTGATTTATACATAGAAGAGCCACCACCTGGAATACCTGGTTGTATGGATGTTGACGCTACAAACTACAATCCAAACGCAACAGTTGATGATGGTTCTTGTGTATATCCTTCTGTTGTTTCTGGTTGTATGAATCCAAACGCTACAAACTTTAACCCTTTAGCGGTTGTAGATGATGGTTCGTGTATACTTCCTGTGTATGGTTGCACTGATCCTAATGCCGTTAATTACTCTGATCAAGCAACGGTGAACGATGGCTCATGTGTTTATTTACAACCGGACGATACTATAAGAGTTTACGGGTGTACAGATCCAACTGCTTTAAATTATGATAGAGATGCAAATGTAGACGATGGAAGTTGCGTGTGGGTTGCAAGTAACTATGGTTGTACAGACCCTGCCGCTTTAAATTATGATCCAAACGCAACTATTGACGTTGGTAGTTGTGTATACGCGCCACCACCCCCGCAAAACAACCATACAATACAGTTGAATTTTCAAATAACAACTAATCCATCTGGAGGTTCAAATGGGCCTTATACCGACGGTTCAACATACACGCATAGTAACGGTACAACTTATACAACTGTAGATTTTCCAAGTTATGGCTTGCCATATGTTAATTTAAATGATGGAAACTTGTTATTTCAAGGTAGTTCGTTATTAGAAACTATTACATTGCAAAATCAATATCAAACTGGACAACAAGTTCAAGAAGTAGTTGAAATAACTTTATATCCAGCGTTTACTCCAAACGGTCGTGTAATTTTTGACTTTCCACATGCAACGGGGCCTGATGGTAATATTTCACAAACAACTGGTTATTCGCAAAGAATGTATTATGGCTGGGGTGATGCAAAAAATAATTTAACAGCGGCTAGTTTAAGAGTTCAACAAACAGATCAACCATATAATTGGATAAATCCAGACTACACTGGTACAAATCCATCGGGTTCTCCTGAATATTCTGAATGGCATAACCAAGCGGATCCTACGGGTGTTCAACCAACAAAAGAAGTTAGCTTTACAGGCGTTAGTAATATTATTTCTTCAATAACTGCTTTAGAAATATATAGCAGTGGAAGTGGTGTTAACGCAGAATTATATTTTCCTACAGAGATAAGGCTAACAATAACTTTAGATTTTATGATGCCTTACTTGGGGCAAAATCCAAGCACATACCCTATAGACATAAATCTTTACCACAACACTGAAAACCAAGGCGATTTAAATTGGGTTGATCCAGGCGGACCAATTATATATGGATGTACTGATCCGAACGCTACTAACTTTTATCCTGGGGCTAACACAGATGACGGTAGTTGTTTGTACTTAGAAGAAGATGATGACGACGACGACGGTGGAACTGGTGGAGGTTAAAAAAAATAAAATATGAAATTAATAAACTCTTTTAATATAAACACATCGGCAATGCCTAGTAGTGCTGTTACTAGATCTTACCAGATAAACGGTGATCCAGGAGCGCTGTTTACTTTAATTGTACAAAACGATGATAGTGATTTTTATAATTTCCCAGAAAATACTATTGTAAGTGTAGAAGAAGGAATTTTTAGACCTGACGCTTCTTTTTCATCAACACCAACTCAACTGCTTCAAAAAGAAATTGGTGAAGATGGTGTTTACAACGGGTTTATTACTTTTCCAGTTGTATCAAGTGACGATTATTATATAATAACTTTAATAACAGGTGATAACACTGAGATTAACAGTGAGTTGTCAAATGCAAAAAAAATATATATTAGTGATAAAATATATAAATACAAAGACACTACAGTTACTTTTTCTCTTCTACATAGTGATAGTGCTGTTGTAGAACCTAGTAACTACACTAAGTCAGGTGCTAGTAGTACTATTGAAAGAAAAGCTTTTACTACCCCACTAACTATTGATTGGAGTTTTACTTTAAGCTCTAGCAACTGCGTTATAATAAGACAACCTGTGATTTCTGATTTTGAGTTTACAACAACTAAAACAACTATAACCGCTGGATCTTCTGCAACTGAATTAGAACTTGATAGTATAGAAGGTCTTTCTGTTGGTATGGCTGCAACAGCAGTAGGTATACCGGCTGATACTGTAATAACAAAAATAATTAAAGGATATAAAAACACTGGTAAATCTACAGCTGCAACGCCCGTATATGACATTCCAATAACCACAGACGTTGACAATGTTTTAGTAGAGAGTAATGCTGGTACAATAACTTTAGACAAAGCCTCTACATTTGTTGTTGATAGAGTTGTTACTTTTAGAGGTAAAGGATCTAAGCATAGCGAAAAATTTAACAATACAAGGTTTAAAGTCAAAAACTTTTCACTAACTATCGACCCGGTTGTAACTACATTAGATGTAGCTGCTAGTGGCGAAACAATACCTTTAACAAGTACAAATGGTATAAAAGCAGCTGAAACAGTTATCATGTCTGGTATAGGTGTTGTGGGAACGCCACATGTAGACACTGTAAACGATGGTGTTTCAGTTGAGGTAAGTACAGCTCAAAACATAGAAAACGGACAAACAGTAACTTTTACCGGTAGCAGTAGAGCTGGTAAAATAACAGCTAACTTAGAAGTGCTTGAGTATGGTAATGATGATATAACACTAACACTTAATTTAGATAACATTTTAACTGTAGCATAACATGGAGATAACATTAAAATTTGACAACCCTTTTAACCACTCTTTACAAATTGGTGACACTATTTGGTATACAGACACTTTAAGCTCTGGAGGCTACAGCACGTCACCTAAAGACAATGTTAATAAACTAGGTACTGTAGAATTTATTAGCAATCAATATCGAGCTTATCAACTAAAGGTTAGTGTACCTGCTCCGCAAGGAACAACTACAGTAACGCCACCTCTTAATATAGGAGCTTTTATTATGTTTTCTAAAAACAACATTATAAATTTAGGTGATGTCAGTGGTTACTTTGCAGAAGTAAAGTTAGAAAATAATTCAACAGAAAAAATAGAGCTTTTTGCAGTAAGTTCAGAAATATCAGAAAGTAGTAAATAATACGTAAAAAGTGTAATTATAAATAAATGAACATGAATTTAAAAATAAAATATTATGCCAATAGGTAAAAAGAAAAGTCCGGCTAAATTTATAGGCGCTGTATCGCTTGGATTAGGCGTAATACAAGGCGCTACTTCTATTATTGGTGCTAAACAAGAAAGAAAAAGATTAAGAAGAGAAAACAAAAGAGCACAAGGGCAGTATAGAGAAATGAGAGACGATCTTAAATCTTTAGAAATAACAAACCCTTACAAAGATTTAAACACTACGTTTGAAAACACTTTTGAAGACATGACTGTTAATCAACAGCAAGCTCAATTTCAAGCTCAACAAGGTGCCCAAGCTAGAGCAAATCTGTTATCTAATCTAAGAAGTGCCGCTGGTGGTAGTGGTATTGCTGGTTTAGCACAAGTATTAGCAAATCAACAACAAGTTCAAGGACAACAAATATCTGCTAGTATAGGTCAGCAAGAGGCTGCAAATCAAAGAGCGTCAGCACAAGGTGCTATGAATGTTCAGCGTATGACACAGCAAGCCCAACAAACTATTGGTTATGGAGAGCAAATAAGACAAGGAAATGAAAATGAAAGGCAAATTGATTTGTTAAATTTGCAAGCTGGTAGACAACAAGCACAAAGAGATTTTAGAGGCGCAATGCAAGCGCAAAACCAAAAAATGATGGGCGGTATAGGTAGTATAGTGGGCGCTGGATTACAAGGGTTTGCTTCAGGTGGTGGATTTACAGAAGGTGGGTTTAACATGGACACGTTTTTAGGTAGAGAAAGTGCGGGGCCAAAAACAACTCCTTATGACGCGAGTAGATTTGAATATAATGATACTATGTTTGAGTCTCAAGAGTATTTAGATGCTGTAGATCCAGAAGATCCAAACGATATATAAAAAATAAATTAT
>Ga0181395_1000922_pt1 | contig 12181 bp, 10 predicted proteins | sample 18SPOviralmetaG_FD_130124 | JGI IMG/M metagenome (GOLD analysis project Ga0181395, IMG submission 130124) | Marine viral communities from the oligotrophic San Pedro Time Series (SPOT) site, San Pedro Channel, CA, USA - 18 SPOT_SRF_2010-12-16 | ecosystem: Environmental > Aquatic > Marine > Strait...
AAGTGTATCTGAAAAAATGTTGAATGCTATCACAAGTTGGAATCATATACAAGAAGGTGGTCACATTCCATTTAAGATGTTGAAAGATATGTATTATTATATGTCAGGCAATAATCATATTGCTCATGGATACAAAGAGCTGCGTGGTGCTGATGAAGAAAAAAGTTATGACCATGATACGTTGGTATTGCATCATGGATTAAATGTTCATCAAGATAGGCCTTGGTATGTAGCTTTGGATACTATTCCAGAGTCACAGCAAATCTATATCAATGCAGCATTACGACGTCAGAAAGACTTTAATGTATCAAAAAATATAAAATTATCTACGATTCATGCGGCTAAGGGTGGCGAAGCAGACAATGTTATGGTACTAACAGACTTACCAAAAAAAGTTGACGACAACTATTTTTTGCAACAAGATGACGAGAGGCGAGTGTTTTATGTGGGAGTTACAAGAGCAAAGAAATCATTACACATTATTGAATCAGAATCCACTCGAGAGTTCAGAGAAATTTTTTAAATGATATCTCAAAGTATTTTAGAAGAAGCTAGTAAATTAATAGGTGGCGATCGCAAAGATGACTACGGCGATAAGCTTACCAATCATAAGAACATTGCTGCGTTGTGGTCTATTTTCCTCCAACGAAATATCACTCCCCATGATGTGGCAATGTGTATGGCTTTAGTTAAAGTAGCACGACTAATCCATTCACATAAAAAAGACAGCTATTTAGATTTAGCTGCCTATGCAGCTATTGCAGGCGAGATAGAGGCACGGACAAATAAAGATAATATTTCTTTTGAATCTGAAGGAGAGAGAAGGGGGCGCATGACAGACATTGCCATAAAAAAATGGCATGAAGATAGAAAGAAAAAATAATGAGACAACCATCTTTATTTCAAGCACCTAGTGAGTGGATACCTCCAGAGAATATACCTAACTTAGAAGAAGCAACAGAGATTGCTATTGATTTAGAAACCCATGATCCAGGATTAAGAACAACAGGACCTGGTTGGGCTACTAAAAAAGGAAAAGTTATTGGTGTAGCGATGGCCGTGGAGGGTTGGAAAGGATACTTTCCTCTTGCACATCCGGGCGGTGGTAACTTTGATGAGAAAGTTTTTAAACGACAATTAAAAAAGATATTAGATCTACCGTGCGATAAAATATTTCACAATGCTATTTATGATATTGGTTGGTTAAGTGCCATGGGCCTTGAAGTAAAAGGCAGGATTATAGATACGATGATTGCTGCACCACTCATCGATGAGAACAAAAGAAATTATTCTTTAAAAGAAATAGCACAAGAATACATAGGAGAAACTAAATCAGAAGCTGGCTTGTATGAAGCTGCAAAAGACTTTGGTGTTGATGCAAAAGCAGAAATGCATTTGCTCCCGGCTATGTACGTTGGTCCGTATGCCGAGCAAGATGCTGCAGTTACATTGAAGTTATGGCAAGCATTAAAGGTAGAGATCATTAAACAAGAACTAACATCGGTATTTAATTTAGAGTCAGAGTTGTTACCTATTTTATTTAAGATGAAACAAAGAGGAGTTAGAGTTGATACTGAAAAAGCAGAACGTGTTAAAGAAGGTTTTAAGAATACAGAGAAGAAGATACTACATAGCATATACAAAGAGTGTGGTTTTGAGATGGAGATTCTCTCTCCATTGTCTATTCAAAAAGCTTTTGACAAGCTTAAAATAAGTTACAATAGAACGCCGACAGGATTACCTAGCTTTGATAAGAACTTTTTATTGACACATTCTAATCCATTTGCACAGAAGATAGTTCAAGCAAGAGAGATGAACAAAGCTTATACGACGTTCATCGATTCTATTTTAAAGCATGCACATAAAGGGCGCATTCATGCGGATGTAAACCAATTAAGATCGGACACAGGTGGGACTATTTCTGGGAGATTAAGCATGCAAAATCCTAACTTACAGCAAATTCCTGCAAGAAATCCTAAAATTAGTCCAAAGATAAGACAATTATTTATTCCAGAAGAGGGCGCACAATGGGGAATCTTTGACTATTCACAGCAAGAACCACGTCTATTAGTACACTACGGCGCTATAATTAGTGATCGTATAGAGCTGGAAGGAGTAGCACCATTAGTAAAAGGATATACAGAGGATGATATAGATTTCCATCAAGCTGTCGCAAACATGGCAAATATAGACCGTAAGCAAGCTAAAACGATTAATCTAGGTATGATGTACGGAATGGGAAAAGGTAAACTGATGAGCGAATTAGGGCTAGATAAGGATGATATCGATAAAGTGTTCAAACAATACCACTCTACAGTGCCATTTGTGAAGGAATTAACCGATAAAACGATGCGTAGAGCCTCTGAGAAGGGGTATATTAGGACTATTATGGGGCGAAAATGTCGGTTTCATCTATGGGAACCCAATCATTTTGGAGTTCATAAAGCTTTACCTAAAGAGCAAGCCGAGGTAGAATATGGAGGCATGAATAAAATTAAACGTGCTTGGACATACAAAGCCTTGAATAGATTAATACAAGGATCAGCAGCCGACCAAACAAAAATGGCTATGGTCAAATTACATAGAGAGGGTTTCCTACCTATGATCCAAGTGCATGATGAGTTAGACATGTCATTTTCTTCGGAAGAAGAAAAGAAAAAGATCATTGAGGTAATGGAACACGCAATTGAACTACGAGTTCCTTCAAAGGTTGACGCCGAGATAGGTCCTTCGTGGGGCGAGGCTGAATAGAAAACAAAAGATTGGGTTTGTAAATCATCTTGTAGCCATGCAATGGCTGACGAAGAAAAATTATTATGTTTTCCATAACATTAGTGGCCTTGGGCCGTGCGACTTGATTGCTTTAAATGACAACGGAGACATACTAAAGATAGATGTAAAGAGTGAAAGCATAAGAAAAACAGGCACACATGCAGGTCATAAGATAAGGAGAATGGCTACCAAACTACAGAAAAAAATGGGTATTAAATTATTGATGGTAACGAAACAAGGAAAATGCTACTTCTATAAGAATGACTAAAGTATTTATATTAGTGGTAAGTTTGTGGGGCTACAACGGCGACACCTGGGTATACACGGGTAATCAGATGGTACTCAAAGAACCAATGCCTAAAGAACAATGTGAAATAATTGCTAGTAACTGGCAGAAGTTTGAGATGAATAAATATTTTCGTTTTTCTATAGAATGTATAGAAGATATTAGAAAAGATACTTAATTTATACGTGGTTAAAACTATTTGTATTTGTTTAACTATTATTATTTGTGTATCTATTTGGCGGTACTATTCTCCTTATCAAACTTTTATGCGTGACTGTAGGTACAATGAATTTTTAGGGGGAACAATGAGTGATGAGTATTGTACGTGGCATTATAAACAATTACTTAAAGCTAACTCTTGGCTAAAAGAATTATTAGAATCTTAATCTAATTTTTTATTTATTTGTTTAAGTTGTTCTTCTATGACAGCTAATCGTGCATCAATACGCAGCATATCAAAATCTTTTATTTGTGATTCGAGAGCCGAGACTCGTGAGGAAAGCATCCCATTCGTGAAGGCTATACCACCTACGATGCAGGCTACCCATATCCAATCACGCATGCTTAACATTAACGAACCCTATTTAATCGTTCTAAAACGTAATCATCAAATCCTTTATTATCAAATCCTTGACTACTGTTAAGGTTATAAGGATCATTTGTTTGTATTCCATCTAAAGACACAGGAGTTAAGTTTACTCCACCACTATTTACAAAATCTGTAAGTTGTGTTTTTTGATTAGCATCTAAATCTTGTGAAGCTTCAATAGCTTCAATAGCTTTGTTAGTATCGGCTTGCATCTTTTCCATAAACTCTGGTCCTGTGTATTGTGTTGGTGGAACAAAAGCTTTTTCTCTAACATAGTCTGTCATATCTGTGTAGCCTGGAATTAAGTCTGCACCTAGAAAACCTGCAAGTGCTAAAGGAGTTGCTGCAATTTGCCCAGCTAAGTTACCTTTAGGTTCTATGTTAAGGTTATTAACTATAGGAGCTTGCACATCTTTCTCTTCTAGTACCCCTGTTTTAAGTAATTGTTGTTGAACCAAAGGAGTGTTGTAATCGCTACTATAATAGCCTTCATTTATTCCAGCTTTAGCTAAGTCATCACTTGTTATTTCTTTACCATATGTTTCTATTTCGTATGTTTTTCTATTTACTTCAGCGTCTTTATTTAATTTTTCTTTAACAGGTTCTGGTAAAGCAAAAACGTTTGGAGAAACATTTAAATTTTTTTGATTGGTAACTTGCTCTACTATATCACTTAATGTATCATTTGTATTTGCCGCTTCTGCTAATTGTAAAGCAGTTCCATCATTTGAATCCGTTTCAATAATTTCTGTACTTGGATCATCTTGAACTGAAAATATAAAATTAGGATCAATTCCTCTATCAATAGCTGCTTGTCTATCCTTATCTGTAACCTCATCTTTTCCCGGTAGTGTTGGTTCAAGTATTTCAAGTTCAGGAATAGGTCGATCAGAATCATCATATCCTATCTTACTTCTTCCACCAAAGAAAGGTCCTTGATCTAAAGGATATCGTATTCCTGGCATGTCGTCTAAGTTATAAGGTATATCTTTTTCTTCTTGGTCAAAAAACTTTTTAAGAATTTGTGCTGAAGGTAATCCTCTTTGTATTCCTGCTGAGATAGGATACATTGTTTTATAGTTACCATCTCTTCTGTTTTGTAATTTTCTTGTTGGATCTATGAAGTCTTGATCTATTGTTTCTTGAAACACATCAAACCCTGTTGATGTTAAAGGACGTCTGCCATCACTTGTTCTAACGTTACCTTGCATGGTTCCACCAGGAGTGTTTAAAGCTCTTTGATACCCAAGTTCTTTAACAAATTTATTTTGTCTTGAACGAAGATCTTTTGCAAGTGCAGTATTACCACTTGCTAAAGCTTTTTCTACTCGTCTATCAAGACTACCTACACTTTGTTGTAAGTCGTTTATTTTTGAACGTTTAGTGCTTGAACTAGCAGCCATGATACCTTTATCTCTGCCTGTCATTCCCTCACTTCTTACGTCAGGTCCTCTGTTACCACCACTACGTGCGTTGTCTCTATTTCTTTCAGCTATCTGATTAGCTTTTGCTTTATTTGCAGCACGTCTGTTAGCTATACGTTTAGAGGTAGCTTTTCTCTTAGCTTTATTTACTTTCTTTGGTGCTCGTCCTCTAGGCATTACGTTCTCCTTGCTGCAATAGCTTCAGTTATATCAATATCTCCGCTTTTGGCAAGTTGAGATACGTCGGATTGATTAATTACGCTAGAAGGAGATGAAGATGTATCTACTCTTTCTATTGTTTCTGTTATATTTAAAGGTCTTTGATTGTCACTAGATTGATATGCATCTGAAAAACTTTCTTTAGTAATGTTAGGAGTTCTATCCTCTTCACGAAAATTAATAATATTTTGAAATAAATTTTCAGGATTTTCAAATAACCGTTGTTTTCCATAATTACTATATATATTTGAAAATAAAGGGTTAAGAAAAGTTAAAGGATTAGGTTGATTTCTAATTTCTGCATTTTCTTTTATAGTTTTTTTAACAAATTCAGGGACTTTAAAAGCGATTGATTTATTGTTAACAACTCTTCCTCCCTCATTACTACCTAATCTTTGTTTTATTATTTTTCTTATTTCACTTTCTTTCATTCCTAAATTTCTTGCAGCTTCAATTTGTTTAAATAATTTTTTATCTCCTTCTTGTTTAATTTTATTTGCTTTTTCATAAGCTCTTACTATTTGTTCAGGAGTAGAATCACCATCATATGCTACACTAGTAAATTGTTTTTTTGCGTCTACTAAATTGTTTCTGTTATCAGAAATTTTAAAGTTAAGTCCTTGTTCAATAAAAGGATTTTGTATTCTAAAACCAAGTAACCCTGAAGCTTCATTAAGAAATTTATATCCTCTATCATATTTTTGAATTGCACCAACACCTGATAAATAAGTTCTGTAAAATTGATTTAATGAACCAGGTGCTGCTGTTTCTGCAACTTTTCCTAAAGTTTTTGCAATTCTAGTTCCTATATCATCGGTTGGATTCCATATTCTAGTTCCTGTTTTACCTTCTCCTCCTCTTGCAAACACATCTAAATATAATTCGGTAATAATACTTTCGGAAAAAAAGGGTTGTAAAAATTCTTTTCCTGCTTGAATAGCGGCATTGTCCACACTAGCTAAAACACCTTCTTCATTTTCTATTCCTTCATTTAATCCATTCATTGCTGCACGAAGGGGACGAGTTAAAAAATCATATGCATTGCTGTGTGAATAATCTATAAAATAAATTTGTCCTCCTTGTTTAATAGGTATTAAAGTAGAATTTTTTGACCATTCAGGTAAAAATTCTTTTAAAGAATTAATAGTTTCATTGGTTACCCCTGATATTAATTGTGCGCCTTCTTCCGCAATTTTTCCTGCTCCTACACCAAATATACCAACGCCTGCTAATCGTTGCATACCAATTCCTCTAGTTAAAGGATCTTGCCATTCTTTTATTCCTTGCTTTGTAGTATTTATTCCTGTTCGAAGTATCTCGGCTGGGAAAGAAACAAAGTTTCCAAAAGGTAATTTTCTTAATTTTTTTATTGCTGATCCTACATAATCATAGTTAGGAATATTATTACGAACAGTATCTGCCGCTGTTTCTTTAACGAATTGATCATAGTTTTCTCGTTTAAATAAATCCGTAATTCCGTATTTATCTCTTGCAATGTTTCCGTATTTTCCTACAAATGCATTAGGGTCTGTATCATAAAGATCATCCCACACTCCTCTATACTTTCCTTGCTCAGAAAAATAATTTTGTATTTTATAAAAATCATCTTCCGCAGAATACAAAGTTCGAGCGCCTTCTCTTAATCTTCGTAAACCAGGAATTTTTCTACTATATCCTTTTAATACATTGTATAAGCCACCATTTGGTGTAAGATTTTCTAACCCTAAAGACATGTCATCCATTAATTTAGTTAGATCTCCTAATCTTGCACTTGTATTTACAATTCCTAAACGTTGCATTTCTGTGTACTCTTTTAAAAATTTGTCATATTCAACATCATTTTTAAATAATTTTCTTCCCGCTTGTGATTCTAATTGGCTTTTTGTCATTCCTTTTGTTATAGCGTAAGCTCTTTTAAAATCCTTAAAGACTTGTCTAGGACTAAATAAATTTCCATTTATGCCTGAAAAAAATAATGCACTACTTACATTTCGTAAGTGAGTGATAGGAGAAAGAGTTGTTTTAGATTCTTGTATTATTGCTTTCGGTGCAAGTAAAAGTCCATTGTATGTGGCCTCAAGAAATCCAGGTGTATCTGCTGTGTTGGCTACACGATGAATAGCAGAGGCAATTTGAGGAGTAGTGTATAATCCATTTAAAGGGTTCCATGCATCTGTTTCTATCATTGTAGTAAAATTTTGTTTACCTGCTGTAGATGTAGCGTTTTTAAAAAAATATTTATCTAATCCATTTTCAACTACATTTTGAAAATATTTAGAAGAAGATAAAAAATTATTTATTTTAGCCGAGGTTTCTAACAACTGTACGCTAGGATCTTTAATTTCTCCTAATAATTTTCTAATAGGTTCAGGCACTTGTTCTCGCATTTTAAACACTGCATCATCAACTGATTTAAGTTTGACAAGATTAGTCCCTAACGATTTCATACCCTTAGAACTTAAAATAACTTCTAATTGTTCTTCCATTGCTTCTTTTGTATTTCCACTGTAAGGAACAAATTTACCTCCTATTACGTCACCATATGCGCCAGGATTATTTTCAGCGATAAATACTCTTGCATCGTTTAAAATTTTTTCACCTTTTTCTGTATTATAAAGAATATTTTTCCAATCTTTTTTTGTTTCTGAACCAAATGCTCTATAGCTTCTTGTTAAATATTCTCCTATATTAGAAGAAACGGCTCTAATAAAAGCATCACCAGCTCCTTGTGCTAACGGATTTTCAGCTAATTTAGAACTTAAGTTATCTACATGTGACCTTACTTTTTGTGCTTGTTCTAGTAATTCAGAAGGTAGTTTAGAACTGAACATTTCTTTTTTGCCCGCAGGAGTTGTAAGAAAATCATAAATAGTTTCCATAATTTCTTCTCTTCTTTGTATACCTACATCATCTAATGCTCCACCTAACGGTTGAATAAATTTCTGAACATCATTTTCTAAATCTCTTACGATTGATCGTGCAGTTTCCATAGCTGCTCTTTGTTCACCAATCATTTTTCTGCTAGCTTCAAACATTTTTGGAGTTTCAAATCCTCTTGATCTAAATTGTCCTCCAATCCAATCCATCATTCTAATAATTTGATTGGCATTAAATTGAAATCCCGGTTCTAATTGTAATACTTCAGGAATTTTTCTTCCTGTGGGTTGTTTTGTTTTAGGGTCTATTTCATCTACTATTCTTGTAGTTCTATTAGGTCCACTTCCTACCTTACTAAATACTCCTTTAACAGCGGGCACGGCTTTAGTTATGGTAGCTTTAGCAAAAGGAATTAACGCTTTTTCAAATAACCCATACCCTAAAGCACCTTCTATACCAAACTTAAATCTATTTTCTAAATCTCTTATTGCTTCTAGTCTTCCTGTTTCTCCTTGACTTGCTCTTTCTTTAGTAAAACCTAATCCATAATTGTCACCTATATTTCCTAGCGTGCCTAAGTCTTCTGTTTTTGCTGCAAGTTCCGCACCACCAATAGCAGCCATACGAGTAAGAGTAGGCATTTTTCCTGCAAATTTAGAAAGTTTTCCTGCGTTTTTAGCTTTAATTAGCATATTTGCACCTTTTAAAGCAACACCACCAGGAACACCTAACTGAGTTAAAACCTCAGTCATTTTTCCTGTCCATCTATCATCTGCTAAATCTTCTACTTTATTTAAAAAATTAGAATCATCAAAAGCTTTTTCTACTTTTGCTGTAAGATCTGTTCCTACTCCAAGATCAATTAATGTTGTACCGAGGGTCGTGATTCCTTCTGCAGCTTTACCTAGTCCTGATACTACTCCTGCAGCAGTAGACTCTACATATCCTGCTCGTCCTTTATCTATAAAGGATGTTATTTTTTCTTTAGCTTCTTCATTTGAAAGACCATCTTTTAATTCGTATTTTTGACCTTTATATTCATAGGTTGCCATACATTACCTTATTCAATTTTAATTACTTTATCTTCTGTTACCGTAGTTCCTCCACCACTTTCTTGCGTTGGCAATTCTTGTCCTGATACAATAGCCCATCCTTGTTCTAAAATAGCTTTTATTTCAGCGTCTGTGTATGGCTCCATATTTTCTTTAAGTTTTCCTGCATAAGCTTTATAGTTTTCTGCAAAAAATTCTTTTTTACTTGTAGTTTGTCCTGACTTAGCCATATTAACTAAGTCTTCCTCATCTATAGTAAGTGTACCATCTGGTCCTGTAAACATAGCTTTTAATGTGATTAAATTTTGATTGAAAGCTGATGAAGCAGTTTTATCTGCATCTCTTTCTTTTTGCGCTTCATCTGCTTTAATTCCTGCTTCCACTCCTGCCATTTTAATTTTATCTGCCCTGTCTTTTGCTGCCATACCTATAGCTGTAAAAGTTTTTAAAGGATCTTTAGCAGACCTAGCAATCTTATCCATAAAATTTCCACCTCGTGCACTAGCTAAATTTAATCCAAATTCTGTTAGTGCGGCAAAACCTCCTGACCTTACAGTATCTTTTCCATCTCCTAAATATTTTTCAAAAATACCTATTCTTTCTTTAATAAGATCATCTAAAGTTCCTTTTTTAATTTCTTTATCTATTTTATTTGCATCTGGTTCTTCCTTGAGTTTAGGTATTCCTGAAGGAGAATTTTTTGGTTTTTCTTTTTGAGGTTTCCCATAAGGATTATCTTTTTCTTCCTCGGCTGATTCACTCATCCAATCAGCTATAGTATTATAACCTAATAGACTTCCACCAGTAGCTAATATTTGTTTTATACCCGGTCCTTTAAGAGCCGCACCTCCTTGTCCTGTAACTGCTGGTAAACCAGAACCTCCCCCTCCTAAGTAAGGACCAACAGCGGTGCCTGTTCCGCCACCTGTAGTTCTAGCTCCTCCTCCAGTTATTAAATTTTTTCCTTTGCTTATTATTGCTGGTAGAGTATTTTTAATTGTTGCTAATCCTCTTCCTGCTAAAGGAGCTAGTCTTAGGCCCCCTTGAATTGCTGCTCCATAAAAGTGATACTGCACTGGCTTAATAGTGCCGTCTTTCATCTTAGCAAACATCGGTCTGTTTAAAACTTGTTTACTCATTATAATCCACCAAATCCACCACCTTGATTAAACTGTCCGTATGCTCCTAGTCCTGCAATACCAAGCCCTAGAGCTTGTGCAAATGGATTTGTTTGTGGTTGTGTTGTGTAACTAATCTGACTACTCGGTGCCCCTCGTAAGATATCACTAGCAAAAGTTAATCTATTGAATGGTTCACGTTGCGCCATTAGTTGTTGTTGTCTTTGTGCTTCTAGCATTCCTTGACCTAGTTGTTGTTGCATACCACCTACACCTAGTAGAGACTGTATATCTCCTTGGCCTAGTTGTTGGCTAAGTGCACCAAGTCCTGCTCGTTGTTTAGCAAGACCACTTAATCCTTGGCCTGCCATCAATTGTCTTTTCTGTTGATCAGCAAATGAACCCATTGCTGCACCTTGTCCTTGCTGATAGTTTCGTGACATATCTTCAAAGATACGTCTTGATTTAATATCTTGTAAATTTCTACCTAACTCTGCTTCTTGAACCCCGTACCGTGAGCCACCAAACACACCACCTTTAACAGCTTGTCCTGCTAATTGGTTTTGTGCCATTGCACCTTGACGATCGTATTCTTGTAAAGCTTGTTGTGTTACTTGTTGTTGGTATGGATCCATAAATGCTTGCGCACTTTGTGGATTGTATGCTTGCGCTCCACCTAAATAGTTAGCACCAGCTATACCTAGATCTGTTCCTGCTTGTTGTAGGTAAGGTGCATAAGAACCAATACCACTTGAAGCTAATCCGAAAGCTTGTTTTTGTTCAGGCGTGAACCCTGCAAATTGAAACGCTGGAATGTTTTGAGCAATGCCAGCTCTACCAAACTTACGTAAGTTAAAAGCTTCATCAGTTTCACCTGGATTTTTTGTAGCGTTTGGATCCCCAAAGACAGATGCTAGTAATTGCTCTGTTCTCTTTTCAATATAGGGTGCTTGACGTACAACTGATTCTTGAACCATTATGCTTTTTCTCCGTATTTATCTTGTATACTATAAAGGAACTTTGATCCTCTATTTCTTTCGTCTTCCCTATTTTTTGCTCCCATTGCTGCACCTAGTCCTCGAACTGTACGTGCGTTAATAACAAACTCACCATCACTTAGCATTGCGGGTACTTCATCACTAGTCTCGGTTCCCGGTCCAGCTATCTTACCATTCTTACGAGGAAAGTCTCCTCCATCTGCATAGCCCATCATTCCTGGTGCCATTCTTTCAAACTCTAAATTTTCCATAATGCGATCATCTATATTATCACTTGCTGTTAAAGATTCTACATCACCATTAATATAATTAAAACCACCATTTCTAAACGAAGCTAGTCCACCTTGATTAAAACCTGATGCATATTGAGAGAAAGGTATTATTTTATTTGGTGCAATATCAGCTTGTCCTAAATCTCTTAAAGGATTTTGTGTTCCGTATACATCCTCAAAAGTAATTTTTTCTTCTTCTTCACCAAAACCACCTAATGCTCCTACACCTAATGCTGCTCCTAAAGCAGACTTAATAGGATTTTCTTTTATGAAACCTAAACCTTTTTGTAGTAAATTTGGTTTTGCTAAAGATCCCGCTGTTTTTGCTTGAGTAATACTAGCTCCGGGTTGAGTAACCATAGCTGCTCCGCCACCTAAATTAGGTGCAAAATTAGAACCAAATGCTTTTAATGAACCTAGACCTTTACCACCTGGCATTCCTAAGAAACTTTTTGCTCCATATCCCATAGCTCCTGCAATGGCAGCATTTCTTAATGCATCTTCGGGGCTTCTTCCTCCAGCTAAACTTCCTAGTCCACTACCAATACTAGCACCCATTGGTCCACCTAACGCA
>Ga0181395_1000923_pt1 | contig 12176 bp, 18 predicted proteins | sample 18SPOviralmetaG_FD_130124 | JGI IMG/M metagenome (GOLD analysis project Ga0181395, IMG submission 130124) | Marine viral communities from the oligotrophic San Pedro Time Series (SPOT) site, San Pedro Channel, CA, USA - 18 SPOT_SRF_2010-12-16 | ecosystem: Environmental > Aquatic > Marine > Strait...
CATTCCTGTAAATACAGATATGCCTAAACCAAACATCGCCACATTCTTAACCAAACAACGCATAGCATTATCAGAAACTTGCCTAGCATGAGGATTAACAACTGGGTTGTTTTTATAATCCATAACAGGCAGTCTCATTTCTCTTACTAAATTATCAATAGTAATCCTAGTGACAACTTCAGTAGTTCCGTCAGGTAGTGTCTTGTAAGGCACTCCCTCAAAGTCAACAAATTCGTATTGTGCTTGTGGGTAATTATCCATTAATAAGTTCCACATTCTGCTCCAAGACAAGTAAGTCAACTTCATCTTTTCTTCTGTATGTTTAGACACATCCACCTTGGATAGTGTTTCCCACACATCTTTATAAGTTAGTTCTTTATCAGCCATTAGTTTTCTCCATTTGATACTGATTGCAAAATTCAGCCACATCACAATAGTCCTTGCATCGTATAGCTTCTCCTTTAAGAAACTCTATACTCAACTTAGCTTTGTCATCATGACCACCTATATACTCATCGGCTAATTCCTGTGTGTCTAAAACACGCAAGGCAGATTTCCTACCTTGTTTCATTACCCTATAAGTATCTTTCCTTCTCCACCTTTCCACATCGCTACACAATGGTAGTTCTTTACTGATTAGATAATCAGCTTCTGCTTGTTGGTGAATCGAAACTCTTTCATTTATGAATTGTTCTTGTTCTTCGTCAGTCCATTTTGGTATTGGAATGACTGATACTGGTGCATTGGGATAGTCGCTACCACTTCTGAGCATTTGGTTTTTGCTCCAGTCTCTGTTGACTGTAATAATATTTAACTGGTTAATAGTATTTCCAGGGTTGCTTTGTCGGTGTAGCCAATCATAACAATTTAATTGTTGCTCCCACTCAGGCTTGCCCTCTTTCATTGCGTTCATAACAGTCCAACTGCTAGTAACTTTATAATCTTTAAGGGTTTTTTCTTCGATAGAAATGCTATCGGTCTGTCCGCTAATAGTCCACCCATTGACTACTGCAAAGTTTCTTTGTTCTGTTATGGTGTCTGTCTTGCCCTCATTGGCTCTCTCTAGGATTGTGTGAACACTTTGTCCTAACAACTTCCAAATTTCATTAGAAACATCTACAACAATATCATCATCGTATTCTTCTCTAAGTATTCTAATTCTAGGAGGTTGCAACAAACCAGTCACAGAGATAGTAGAAGCACCTTTAGAATAGCTATCGTTAGATACTGCTCTAATTATCTCTTTTGGTATGTTGTTAGTATTAGTGTACTTCATTACCAAACAACTTATTCATTTCAACTTTCATGCAAAATACTATGTTCTGCATATTCTGAACCATTTCTCTACTTTCATTCAAAATCTTTTCAGCTTCAGCTACATTTTCTTCCATGATGTCTTTCGCTATTTCTTCAGTCACTTTTACATTCTCCATATGCCAACTCCATTATCCATTTGTCTAACTGTAAATTTAGTATTTGGATTGTTATGTTTGTATCTAAGCACAAAGTTTCTAATTATCTTTACCTCTTGGGGTATCTTGGTCTTTGGTAGTTCAATAAGAATATGGTCGCCTTGCTTCATTGTTTCTAAAGGTATGTCATATTTCCTAGGTTTGCCTCTCCCAACTGGTAAAGGTATGCCTTCCTTAATTTCAAACTTCATATATTTTTACTCCTGTAAATTAATGCTTTCTTTTGAAAGCGGTTTTTCCCACATGGTTTTCTCAGATATCATTCTGTATCTGCCACCTAGAATCTGATAATTCTGTAAATTAATTGTTGGGTCTGAATAATGTAATATTTGGTCATGGTCTAGTATGCTATATCTAACTATGTTCTTAGGCTTTATAAGACCCTTATGACAACAATTGCCTAGTCCATATAGGCTACCCACATAATGCTCCTTATAGTCCGTTAGATTGTCTTTAAACCACTTTGTTCTATATTCCATGCTAGTAGCTTCAACTGTGTTCTGCCATTCAGGGTCTATCCTAGTAAACTGTTCTAATTAATCCTCATCAGGATATAATCTTTTAGTATCAACTATCACTTCTAATACAACTGGTTCATCATCGCCCTCAACTTCTACTGATTGTTGTGCAAAGTAAACTGGGTAAGCATCAGACAAATATACCATGAGAGGATTACTTGGATTATCACTCCAATTACTGTCCTTGTTGTGTCTTGGGGTTATACCTTTTGCAAGAATATCATCTAGGTATTTGGTAGATGTGCCATGATATAAAGTGACCTTACCTTTACTATAATCTTTAGGAGGGTACTTCAATTCTTCTTCCCTTTGTTTGGCATATCTATCTGCCATTTCTACTAACTCACTCTGTTCCATAATCGCTCCAACTTTTATGATGTCTAATTGAAGTTTACTTGATGTCTTGCAAATGTGCAAGAGATGATTTAATATTTGTATATGGAGATTGACCTGATGAAATTAGATTTTTTAGTAGTGAAGCAAGCGATAAGAGATGTTGCTAGCAAAGACGAGAAATTATCTAATCAGGCACTCTCTTATTTTATATCAGATGACTTCAAGAGTCTATGTTTCAGAAACAAGATTAACTTAGAAACAGTTCACAAAAGTATAAAAGAATTAAATCAATACCCTTTACTATCACGCAAGAAGTTAGCCAATGACATAGCAAAAGTCATTGATAATAGATTTGTTGGTGGGGTACTTAGTAGGTAGATATACTTACTAAGTTTTAATAATAAGTATATATATAGTAGTAAGTATATACAGAGCATAAACGGAGGTTGTATGCAGAGTCAAGAAAAAATTGATATTAAAAATCACATTAATACCAATTCAAAAACAAATAGCTACGCACAAGGACAATACAAACTAACTTGTCCTAGCTGTGGTAGTTCAAGAAAAAAGAAAAGGGACACCCCCTTATCAATAAACATAAACGCAGAAACAATTGTCTATCATTGTCATCATTGCGGTATAAATGGAGCAATCGCTAGAAACCAAGGAGTTAAAATGGCAATAGTAAAAACAGAACCTACACCAGTAAAAAAGAAACCAATCAATCTACCAGTACCTGACAAGCAAGCTGAGACTTGGCTATTGGAACGAGGGATAAGTATTGAGACGGCAAAAACATCTGGTTGTGTGTTGGGCAAAAAAAATAATAAACCAGTCATAGGTTTTTCTTTCACCGAAGGCGATGAGACAGTTGCAGTCAAGTGGAGAAGTGCAAATGGGACAAAGGATTTTTGGTGGGATAACAACGCAACAAGGCTATGGGGTTTACAAAATCACGATGAGAAATTACCAACAATAGAAAAGACATTAGTTATCACAGAGGGAGAGTTGGATTGTCTTGCTATCAAAGAAGCATTTAAAGACCATTCCAATATAGATGTGTATTCAGTTCCAAATGGAGCACCCAATAAGATTACAGATATAGTAGACCCAAAAGAAGATAAGAGGTTTAAGTATGTTTGGGATGATAGAGAAAAGTTTGAGGGAGTAGATAGAATAATACTAGCAACAGACACAGATACAAACGGACAGTTGTTGGCAGATGAATTAGCTAGAAGATTAAACAAAGCAAGATGCTATACAGTTGATTACTTAGGCAGTAAAGATGCCAACGATTTATTAGTAAAGACAGATGCAGAAACTGTTAGAAAACAGATACTAAATGCAGAACCAGTTCCCTTACATGGATTAAATAACATTGAGCATTATGCCGATGAGTTTCAATCACTTTATGAACAAGGAAAACCAAGAGGAGTATCGACAGGATTCGATTCAGTTGATGAGTTATTTACTCTACAGACTGGTTATTTAAATATTGTGACTGGCTACCCAGGGGACGGAAAGTCTGCTTTCATTGACCAAATAGTAGTAAATGTAGCTAAGAATTATGGTTGGAAAACTTGCTTTTGTTCTTTTGAAAAACCGCCAACGCTACATTCAGTTCAGTTAGCACAGGTATTAGTTGGTAAGCCATTCTTTGAGGGTCAGAACGAGAGGATGAACCAAGAAGAAAAAGACTTTGCTGAGTCATGGATAAACGAACATATCCTATTCCAAGATTATCAAGACGGAGGTATGCCAACGATTGAAAGCATACTAGAAAAAGGAGCAAGTGCAGTCATGAGATATGGGGTCAGGATTCTAGTGATAGACCCATTCAATTTTATACAGACAGACCACAAAGGATTAGAGACAGATATGGTTTCAGACATGCTTACAAAGGTGCAATTATTTTGCAAGCAACACGATGTATGTTGCTTCTTTGTTGCTCATCCCACAAAGCCTGCGGAACGAGGAAAAAAACAAATAGTCACAGGAGTTGATGTTGCTAAGTCAATGGCATGGTTTAGTAAAGCAGACATGGGGTTGACAGTTTTTAGAGGAGACAGTAGTGTAAGTGTTAATGTTTGGAAAGCTAGGTGGGGTTGGAGTGCTAAATGTGGTACGACAGACCTAACATTCAATCCTTTAAGTGGGAGGTATAGTGAAGCAGAAGAAATCGAAGATGACTACGATTGGGAGTTCTAAAGAAGAAGTCCATGTCAATGATGTAGGCAGTCCCTATCTGCATAAACATCACAAAGTTGCGATAAAAGTATTCACTAAATCAAATGTTGGTCGAGCCATAGTTCTTGACCAACACCTTATAGATGTTCTTTTTTTAGAAGATTACTTAGATGCAAGACAACATAGCGTATGCAATAAATACTTAGGCATGATATCCAAGTCAGGTTGCCATGTCAGTCCGCCAGACCTACGACAAATATTATCTACCAGTAAATATCATTTAGCTCCTGTGCCTCGAAGTTGTATTTTGATAGGAGTACAAAAGACAATCAAAGAGATATGCGGTAGGAAAAAAGAACAGGTATTTTGGAAACTAATGACTAATAATCCAAAGAAAATCTATGAGTCAGATGTAAAAGTAGTACAGGAATGTTCCGAAGCTTTACTTAATTATTGGTATGTCAGTCAGGAAAGTCCTGTTTCCTTGTTTCAACAAGCCCTGATAAGCCAGTAATAGGAACAGAAGATTCTACTTTAGTTTCTACCACCTCTTTAGGTTCAACAACAACACTTCTGTTGTCAGCTTCACTATGAATCATATGTATTATTTGCTTGTTCAAAGACCTACTTTCTTTCTTAGCCAAAGCATGAGCGAGTTCGTAAGTTTCCTCCGAACATCTAATGAATAGACTTTTTGTTGTCATCGTATATTACCTCAGTTTCTTCTTCATAAATTATTTCAGGCGAATGTTCCACCTCCGCAATAGCAACGCTCTCTCTACCGACTTGATAAAACCTATCTTCTTTTAATTGATTGATAGCACTTTCAAGCATGTATTCGTTTGACCTTATTAAAGGGTCATCCAATAAAGAGATAGCATAAGACAAGGCATCAAGTTCTGTTTCAAAAATCCACACCCTATGAATCCACTTAGCACTACTCTTATTTGAGTTAGGATTATTTGGTTCAGGTATATCTAACTTATATGTGTGTCTCACTACTGCATACATCTCTATATTATAGGCATAATGCAATCAAATTGAAAGCCAATGTTCCACATGGAACATAGTAAAAACCTGTCCTGCCACTCCAGATTTTCGCTGCTGGGAAATAATATTTACTAGTCATAGATATTTACTGGGCTGTAGCGGAGGTGTCTTCACAGGAATAGCTCAGAACCCCTGGGACGGAGCTTTTGAAATATTATTTACTAGTCTGGACAAAGCTGTGGATAACATCACATACAGTAGACTATCTGTCAAGACTATCTATCAATGCCGACTCTCAATCATAGACCAAAAAAAAAGGTAGCTAGTCCGAAAACTAACTACCTTTAGACATCTAACTAACTTAGACATGGAGGTTATCTGATATGGCTTTGTTCATATTACCTTAGCAGTCAATTCGCTAGGTAAAACTGGAATAGATTTAATAGCTTTCCACTTTTATACTAACCATATTAGAAACCTAACTATAGACTATCTGATTGCACTATGCAATAAGAAACACAATATATAGTGTATTTTTTTTAATCAACCACTAGATGTTGTGGTTTTTGTAATTTCATAGCCCAGTCAATAATATTTTTTTACAGCACAGTCACAGCACGGAAATCCCCCCCCCTCTCAAACCCTTGAAATATATATGACTGGTAAATATTTTTTATAACCTTCGATTTTAAAATTCTATATCACCTCTGAAACCCACATAAATCACACCCAAAAAAAAAGGCGAACACCACCTAAGTAGTATTCGCCTTGATTTATTTTCTCCTATTCTTGATTCATATATCCTTCATGACAAACCTCACAACCGCAAGCTTCCCCATTAACATATTCAACATTAGGATTTCCACATACTTCACAAGGATGTATCGTAATAACAAATTTATTCATACTGGTTCTCCCATTAGGATATTTTATTGCTTGCGATAATCTATACCAATCACTAGGACTAAGTATTTCTTTTAACTCAAATACATTTGTACTCTCATCAACATCATACTTAACTTTGATTTCAGCAAAGATTTCTTGCCAATACCATTTCATGATTGCACCTCCTTATTGATAATTGAATGAATCAAATCCATAACATCCAATCTTATCTCCGCACATTCTCCAAAACTGGAATCTTCAACCCCAGTATATTTATCTACAAGACTCTCGATATCTTCTGTTAGACAAGCGAACCCATTTGAATTAAGGGTAAGTTTCTCATCAACATTACCCTCCTCATCAATGTAATTATCAAAATAAATACTCATGATTCGACCTCCACAAACATTAGAACAGACAAGCACATTGCAGTACCAAATCCGCTAAATAACATAATCAGATAATCAAACCTTGATATCCATTCTTGATGTAGCAATCCCTCTCCCCAAGTCAGACCTAGGAAAAGGAATCCAATCATACCCATTGAAGCTACCATGATAATAAATTTACTCATGATAGTTCCTCCTTTTCGATATCAGATAACCACTCATCAAACGATTGCCTCAAATCGTCAGGCATTTCATGAAGCAATGTTTCCATTTTAGGTTTATCGCTCCATTCAACCAAGATAGCAGTTGATACTATTGTTCTACTCATGATTCCTCCTTATTTAATTTTCTAATCAAATCCATAGAGAGAGAGTTAGCAACATCTCTCATTATGTATTGAATAGTTTTATCCAATAAGTATTCGCTACCAAAAGTAGCAACCTCGTTTGAAGATGTATCTTTTAAAGTGATATAAATATCAATCGCAAAATCAGATTCATCTTTCATTTTTTCTATATTCATAATTTACCTCCAAGTAATATTTGAATAGTTAGTTTCTGTTTCGACTCTTTTGAGTCATCATCAGGGAAAATACACATTTTCCGACAGAAAAGTAGAAATTCGACCTCGTAGGAGAGCCATAGAGAGCAAATCAGGGAGCAAGTGATATCAGGGCATCCCCTAAAATCACTCACTCTCTAATCGCTTCTAATTAATAGAAGCTAGCAGTATCAACATACACGACCTCGCCAAAAGGTAGTTGTTCTGAATAACTACTCTTTTCAGTCACACACCAAAAGACAGGAACATCAGGCTCTACTTTTGGGTCAACGATTCCCCAACCATCCGTGAAATAGATAAAGGCTTGAACCTCATCTACATCTTCAGAAAATTCGTTGAACAGATTGAAAGGAGGGTCAAACTCCGTTCCACCACCGCCACGGACTTGAAGCTTCAAATCATCGCCTTGGTCTAATTCGTAGATATCCCACCACTCGCCTTGCTCGTTCTTATGAACGATAGTATCGCAGTAGCAAACTCGAATCTTATCCAATCCGCAATCTTCCGCCATAGCTTGTATTTCCGTTGCGAACATATTGAGTTCGTATTGGGAAACACTTCCGCTAGTATCAATCGCAATAGCTAACTCGCCACCTTGCGGAGAACGAGCCTTACTAGGTAGATTGATACCTCGCCAAGAATGTCGTTTGTTTGGTCTCGCCCATGAGTAATCATTAGCTACACAGGACTGAAGAAAATCCAAGAGCAAATCTTTCCAATCGACTTGCACTTCTTTTAATTCTTCGATTCTGTTTCTCATGCCACCCATTGAACCGCTACCCATTGCAACCTCTAGCTTGTCAGCTAAAGAAACTGCTCGTTGAATCTCGCCTTTAAGTTCTTGCATTTCTGCATCGCTCATAGGCTTGCCCTCATCGTTGGTAGCATCCCAAACTTCGCCAATAGCGGAGGGAATGTTATCCCAATCAGAACCAGTTGAACCTTGCTCAGATTCTCCAGTCTCATCTTCAGAAATATTTCCTTGACTAGTCTCAGAAATTTCTTCTCCGCTTTCAGATTCTTCAGAACCGCCTTGACTTTGAGCATCTTGTTCTTGCTCATCATCTTCTCCATTAGGCTTTTGTTCTTGTATCTGTTCTATAGCTTCTTGCATTGCATCCTCATCATTTACCAAAATTTGATAAACCTTTTCAGCAGTCATGCCCTTGTATTTATAATCAAGCAATCCACCCATAGGCAGTTGCAAATTTAAATCCCAATACAAGTACGCATTAATGACATAATCGCATGCAATATTCCAAACTTTAGGATGTCTTTGACCTCTCCTTAAAGGATGTTCATATACTACATGCAACGCTTCATGAACGAGAACACCTTGCAGTTCTTCCTCCGTGCAACCCATAACAAATTCAGGATAGAAATAAATATTTTTTCCGTCAGTTGCCATTGTGTCGCACTTGGATTTTTCAGTCTCGATTAATTCAAGATGTAGGAGCATACTCGCCATACCTACATTGCCTTTCATTAACTTCGACCTTGCTTTCACAATTGTTTCTAAACTAGTCATGCTTCTTACCTCCGTAAATCTTACCTAAAAGATTTCCTTTCAATGAAGAAACAGACTCCTCTAATTGCTCCGCTACCTTGTCTCGTTTTTGTTGACCCATATCTGAATCATCTCTCAATTGTTCGACAGAATTAATTGAAGCAAATACGCTACAAAGTTTTTGATGAGCAGTTGCGATATCAGAATCATTGCCTAAAACATCCTCATTGATTGAGGGTAGCACTTCGATAGCTTGCTTCAGTTTGTCGAAACTCGACACATTGAAGAAACCGCCTTTTTGCTTGTTTTCAGGGTCATACTCTTTTAGCTTCGTAGCTAAATGATTCACTTGCTCCAACAACGCATCAACAGTTGTCTTAAAGACATTTTTAATATTGTTATTGGCACGATTTACCGCATCCGCTTCTATCCTTGCTCTAAACTTTTCAGACACATTAAGTCTTATGTCATGACTAAAAGAGGGAACGACTTGAATCTCAAAAGTGAAAACAAATTTGCTTCTCAAATCATCGAAGTCAGGATAATCACATTCGTTAAATGCTTCTCCAAGATTTCTTTTAGCTTGCTCCATTTGTGTAGGATAGCTTCTAAGAAAACCCTCGACTTCTCTCTCCCATACTTGCTTCGAGATATCGACATGACTTTGAAGCTTATCAAGATTAGAGTTAGGGCATAATCGCCAACCGCTCACAGTCTTGCCAGTATCATAGTCAGTAGAATTATCATCCCAAGGCAAAGTCAAAGGATAGTAAAAATCATTCCTAAACCCATTGAGAATCGATCTAAACTCTTTGTTTACATCTCGTCCAAATATGTGCTTAGAAACACCAAGTAATCTCTCATCAGAAACCTTAGTTTCTTCAGCTAGATTTTTCTTTAATCTCTTATCAGTTTTGATACCGCTAGGATGTTTCGCAGTTAGGCGAACCAGTACGGCATTTTCCGATAGAGTATTAGTTAAATTTTTATCCATAATAACCTCCATTATTTTAGTTAGATAAAATTGTTTCTGTTTCGATTCTTTTGAATCTTCATCAGGAGAGATACACATCCCTCGACAGAAACGGAGCAGAAAAAATATTTAACTGGTAAATAATATTTTCCACTCCAAGTTCTTGTCAGAATTTTTAGACTTCTAAGTCTTGATTCTCTACTTTGAATTGAGCGTAAGTAGAAGTATCAACAACATCAGGTCTTGCACCAACCAAAGACCTTACAAAGAATATTCCAAATTCAGGAGTTGGGAAGTTCTTGATGTAAGCAACGCTATTCTCGAACCAGTCAGTAATATCAGAATTACTTGCTTCTTTGAGAACAGTCACTAATGCACAAACAGTTGCATACATTAGACCGCCACTATCAGGAATCTCAACATCCTTACCCTCGACAATATCTTCAAGGTTAGGAACATCATTTTTCAATGACAAGAACGACATGAATTCAATCGCTCCAGTCTCCCCAATATCGCCCTCGCAAATCAATTGTTTGATTTCTTCAGGCGGATTAGTTTTCAGGGTATCGCTCAACCTTGTCCACGCTCTAGGACTTGGCTGTGGAGTTTGCACTTTGCTATCAAAGACATTCAACCATTCAGGTTGAAAACTTATATAACCCAGTACATCAGGATGCACATCATTCTTAGTTGCCCACGCTAACCAATCATTCGTGTCATGTTCAAAGTTAATCATTGTGCAACGACCAACGACATGAGAGGGGAGTTTATTAGACCCCGCTCTATCCGTTGCTCTATTACCCGCACAGATAACTTTCCACCCTTTAGGTAAGACATAATCGCCAATCTTACCCTCGTAAAGCAATTGACCACAGATAGCTTGAATCGAGTTGTGTGCTTGGGCATATTCATCAAAGAATAAAACACCCTCGCCACCAATAGGGAGATTTCCAAGGAACGCTCTCTTTTGTTGATTCTCATCATCTATATATGGCAAACCGCCAAGGTCAACAGACTCGTATAACGACAGTCTGAAATCAATAAATCCAAACTGTTTTGCAGTAGGATTAATCTCATCGACTACGACCTCTCGACCCTCGCTTACGCTATCCACATAAGACCTTACAATTGCACTTTTTCCAATACCAGTTCCGCCTAAGAGGAACGGAGTATTAGACCCTTTTAATACTGATTTCATCATCAGTAATGCTTGACTTGGTTTCATAATAACCTCCAAAGTTAATTTCCAAGTTAGTAAAAAGCTAGCAGAAATGCTAGCCACCAAGACTAACCAATAAATATTATTTACTGGTTAGTTTCGACTGAATCTCACAGTCTCATCAGTTGGTTTAGTATTCAGCTATCAAATCAGTTAAGACCTTATCAGCTTTTTCTTGCTCATCACTAGATAAAGATAAGTAAACTTTTCTAGCTTGTTGACTAGATAGGTTAAATATAATTTCAGCCATTCTTTGACTAATCCAAGCAACCTTATTCATTCTTGATTTAAGAACGCTCTTTGCTTGCAAATAGATATCTTCTCCATAATCGCCACAAAGCAAGTGATTCGCTTCACGCTCTAAGTAATCAGTATCTAATAACATTTCTTTATAATCGTTTAAGTTTTCCATTGTTTAATCCTCCATAGATTAAGTTTTGAGTCAGCTTAATTGCTAACACCAAGACTGGATAATTGCTTACCCAGTTTCGCCTAAATCTCATAGGCTCATCAGTTGGTTTATGAAGCTATCCAATTTTGTAAGTTAGGATTATCTTCAGTTTTCATTCCGTTATGTTCACAATAAAGCTTCATCGCATTATCAATTCTTCTATCAACGGAACGCTTTAATTCCGCTCTATTCCAAAAGTGATTTCTCATACCAGCATTAAGACCATGGTACTCAACACCTTTTACATTCCCATTGAATGTAGTGCTTCTATACACATTGAAATAAAAACCTCGATAATTGATTATCGAACCATTTACTTTAGTTATCTTATTCATATTAATCCTCCATGGATTGTAGTTTCTTGAACCCCATAATTAGGATTCTCATCAGCATGTTAATTCATGGACTGTTGGAGGACAGTCTCGACTGGAAGTTCTCGTTTCCGCATCCGCATCTTCGTATTCAATGCTTCTACTGGTACGCATTTTGTGAGTTAAAGAGGTAATTCTTGTGACCTCCTCCCTAGTCTACTCTCACTACTAAACCAATAAAGTGAGCCAAGGGTCTTTGATTATGTCTGTTCTATAAAGTCTCCGTTTCGTTGTTAGTAAGGTAATGATACTAAAAGACACACCATAATACAAATCAGTACACATCTTATAAGCAAGCAGAATGAGAGCATTACAAA